>ENA-OQHI01000810-OQHI01000810.1-human-gut-metagenome-genome-assembly--contig:-NODE-810-length-17715-cov-3.729731_pt1 | contig 17715 bp, 12 predicted proteins | sample MGYA00242561_ERZ504713 | MGnify/ENA primary metagenome ERZ504713 (study PRJEB26092, sample SAMD00036217) | human gut metagenome | host: Homo sapiens | study: EMG produced TPA metagenomics assembly of... | reverse complement strand
GGAGCTGCTGTTAGCCGCCATATTAGTCGTGTCCCCGCATTTTGGGAAGTCCGCCGCGAGCCCCAACCAGGCTAGGCCTCAGCCGACGGGAATGCGTTCCCGTTCCACATCATGACGGACACGGTCGCTGGCGACCGAATTGATTCGATCCTCGACGAAGCCGAATTCCACGCCTTCTTCGACGAGACCGTCGGACCAGCAGTCAAGATAGCGGAACGGGATTGCGAGCTTGCCGGCGGCGTCGAAGGACTTAATCGCCTGCTCGCCACCGATGCTTGAGCCGACTCCGAAAACGGCCTGGATCATCTGCTTGAGCAGCAGCGGATGCTCCTCCCCCACATTGACGGGTTCCTGTTTGCGCCATCCCCGGCTGGACAATTGGATCTGCAAGGAACGATAGCGTTCGGAGCTGATGATGCCCAGCGCGCGAGCACGGCTGATTGACGCGGCGATGGAGGCGCCCCAGCCCGATTTGATTTTGAGGAAGTCGCTTAACGTGGCGTTCCTCTGGACGGTGCGCGACATATCCTCGGCGGGCAGCAGCAACGCTCCCGCGAACAGATGCGCCTCACGCTCCATCTGCTGCGGTGTATCGGGCCTGCGGAACCGATGCAGTATAAGATGTCCCAGTTCATGCGCCTTGGTGAAGCGCTGGCGGTCGCCGCCGATGCGTTTGCCGGCGGAGTATCCGATGCATGGCATTCCCTCGCATTGCGGATATGTGATGCCTTCGCTCGTCAGCCTCGTCTTCCCATCATCGCTGCCACCGGTGGACTTCATCGGAGCCACCACAATGCCCTGCCTTTCCAGGCTGCGGGTCAGGTTTCCAATCGGACCAACGGGTTCCAACCCCATGCATGTTCTCGCCTGATTGGCAATACGGTCGATTTCGGAGACGGAAAGCTCCGGTGTACGCGGGGCGATCTTCCGGATCCAAGCGGTCTTGCCGGCAGTCATGCCCAGAAGACCGGACAGTCGCGACACCGTGGCGCATAGTTCGGAATACTCGATCGATACGGCAGACAGCTCTCCCATGCTGGATTTGCTGGTCTTGCGATACGTGACCGCCGTCATGGGCAGTATGGGATCCTCGCGCGTGAAATACGATACCGGGAAGCCCAGCGCCGCGGCGATCGACCTGGCCTCGTTTTCTTTGAAGACGATAAAGCCGTTCTGCAACTTGCTGAGTTTCGATTGGGAGATGTGCGAACGCTCGGACAATTCCCTTTGGGTCATGCCTTCCAGGTGCCGCGCCTGCGCGATTCTTTCGGCGTGGTATTCCGTCATGGCTTTCATCTCCTATCAGCGACGGAGCGATGAGGGAAGCCCATTCTATCGTTCCGCCTGAATCTCAGTGCTCTCGTTTTCGTTTGTGTCGTCGAAGACGAGGTTGGGTAGCAGGTTGTCGTCGTTGTCCTCGATCGGGGTGAAGTCCTTTACCTCCACCGGCCTGTCAAGCAGATCCAGACTGAAATCGTATTTCCTAGCCGATCCCGAGTACGCGTACGGCACGACTTCCAACGGCCGGTATGCCGTGACCGAAATGGCCTTATCCGTTTCCTGCCACGCCAGAATCAGTCTGGTGTCGCTCAAATCCGGGGATACCTCGCCATCGGGCGCGAACAGATCGTCCTGCGAAAGTCTCTTGAGGGCCCCGGCCCCTTTGCAGGTCTCCTGCATGTAGTATGCGCGGGACGCTTTGGTGGCATTCGTCTTAGGCAGCTTGCCCGTCACCGGATCCACGCGGCGCAGGATCGCGCGCAGCCCGGACGAGCCCTCTCTTAGGTGAAGGTATCCGCATTTGTCGGAAAGCACCCAGCTGTCATCGTTCCAGATCCTTGCGCATCGCTGGTTGATCAGACGCGGCATATTCATATTGTTCTGATTGTCCCAGAACAGATCCGACGGATAACGATCCAACAGATCGGCCCGTGCCGCGTTCAGCGTTTCGTACAGCTTCGGGGCGAGGTCCTGCAATGAGTCGGTGAGGGCATGGGCCTCGTCCAGCATCTTGAACTGTTCCGGAGGATAATACACGGCCGCTCCTTTTTCGCGTCATAAATTCCTAATGGAATATTTTACACCCTTATGTAACATTTCGGTATATCGGCATTTCGGTATATCGGCATTTCGGTATATACCGATGGCAACCGCCTCCGTAAAAAAACGAAAAACGGCTAAACGCAGCCGGCAGTACAAGCCGACTGCGTTTAGCCACGTGAATGTCGTCAGCCGACGGTCGCGCCGTCGGTGCCTGATGGCTTCGATGGGGTCGACGGCGTCGGCTGGGGCGTCGGCGTGGAGGGCGTGGAGGGCATCGATGGCGTGGGCGTGGTGGACGCACCTCCTCTTTTCGCGAATCACAACCCCGGATCGCTTCCGGGCAAGCCGGTGCCCTCGTCTGATGGCGCGGGCACGGACCATCCCGGCGAGGCTCCGACCGTATTGGCGGAGGACGACGAGCCTCCCGAAGACGGGCGTCGTCCGGTTCCGGAACCGGATCCGGAACTTCCTTGGGATTGCGATTGGCTTCCTCCCGAATATGAGGGCGTTTGCCGCCGTGGAGCCGATTGGGATTGCGATGCCTGCGCCTGCTGCTGCGCGGCGGCAGCCGCGGCTGCTTCCTGTTCGGCCTTGGCTTTCGCCTCCGCGTCGGCCTTCTCCTTCGCCGCCTTCGATTCGTTGACCTCCTTCACGGCCTTCGCGATGGCGTCCGTGTCACGGGCCTTGACCGCCTTCAGCAGGATCTCCCGGGTCTTGTCGTCCGCCACCCTGCCGTCCGTCTCCTTGTACAGCGCGTTCGCGTCGTCGACGGTCTTGTCGAGTTTGCTGTCGGTGACGGCCTTGGTTGCGGTCTTGAGGTCGGTGAGACGGTTCTTGAGCTCTTTGGTCGTTCTGCGCAGCGCCTCAGTGGTCCTGTCCACGTCTGATGCGGCGGCGTCGGGCGCGCAGGAACCCTTGATTGTGGTCGTCTTTGCGTCCAGGAGCCGATTCAACGCGTCAAGCTTCTGGGGATCCGCGACCTGGCCGCGACTGGTGTCCTTCAGTAGTTTGGAGGCTTTGGCCGTGGTCCTGTCCAGGTCGGACTGGATGGTCTTGCGTGTCGCTTCGGCCGAGTCGCATGCGCTGATTGCGGTCTCATGCGCCTCTTGCCGCACGGCGGCGGCGTGGCGGGTTTTGATTTGCAGTCCTATCCAGGACACGGCGATGAGGCTCGCGGCCATGACGATCGCGACGAGCGCTTTCCCGACCGGGAAGACGCGGCGAACCTTCAGATCGTCGAGGTCGGCCGAGTAGGTGACGGCCGCCGACAGCCCTCCTGGTCTCTCGGTCTTCCCGGTTTCCGCCGGTTCCGGTTCCGATATGGGCGGGAGGCTCATTGCGGTTGGCTCCGGGTCGGCGACCTGTTCGAGTGCCGCGGAATCGCCGTCGGCGTCCTTCAGGGCCTTCTCCGCGGAATCGTCGGGATGGGACTGTTCCGTTTCCGGTTCGTGGGAAGAACCGGAAACGGAGGATTGCGACCGGGATGGCTCCGGTTCGGCGGTCCGGGTCTCATCCACAGATTCCATAGATGCCGGCACGGGTTCCTGTTCTGGTTCGTCTTCCGGCGGCAGTGGCGCGGATGGTATGGCGACGCGGCGGCGACGGCGCATGGATTCGGGAGGCTTCGGCGCCGCTCCAGCCGCGTCGAAGCCCTGCCTCTGCGCGTTGTGCCACCAGTCGATGAGTGCCGGCCATGCGTGCGGGTGTTCGGCTATGAGGCGCATCCACGGGCGCCAGCCGGGGTCGTTGGCCATGGCGTGCAGCTGGTCGGCAGTGAGTTTGGGGCTGAGGATCGGCTCGCCCGTCTTCCTGTCGGTCCTGATCATTTCTCGTCGTCCTTGTCTTCCTCCGGCGCCTTGTCGCCGAGGACGGTGTACGCGCCTTCGAGCGGCCCGCTGATGCCGGTGCATTTCCAGCCCTTGTCGGCGGTCCATCGCCATGTGAGGGTCCATGGCGATTCGAGGCCGGTCCAGACGCTGCACGTCGCGGTCGTGGAGGTGCCGGCGTTCATGCCGCCGGATGCCTGTACGTCGGGCTGGTCGGCGATTCGGTCGATGGGGATGTTCAGGCCCTGCGCGTCGGATGCGAAGTATCGTTTGATGAGCCGGTCGCGGTCGGCGGCCTTGGAGGTGTATGTGGCGGCGGCCTTCGGGGCGAGCTTCTCGCATACCTCCAATGGTTTCTGGTGTCTTGCGGCCGGCGTGGACGTTGACGTCTCCGCCTTGACGTCGGATGCCGCGAGCTTGTTCCGATTTTCCGTGCCGGACGGATGCATGAGGATGAAGGCGATGTTCGCGACGACCATGAGAACGACGGCCGCGGTCGTGGCCGCGATGATGAGGATGTTCCTTTTGCGCTCGTCCATTTCCCTTTCCTTCCTAGTGAATGAAGCTGACGCCGCCGCCCATGGCCTTGAGGTCGGACGCGCTGATCGTCTCGGTGACGACCGCCATCCAGCCTTTGCCGGATTGGCTGATGAGGATCGAGCCGTCGGAGTTGACCTGTTCGACGACCGCGACATGGCCGTAGTATCCGCTGGAGCCGTGCACGCCGGGCTCGAAGCAGATCACGTCGCCGGGCTTCGGGCTCCGGCCAACCTTGTATCCGAGGCGGGCTGCGGTGTCGTTCCATTGGCCTCCGTTGCCCATGTGCGCGTCGACGGGTTTGCCGATCTGGTTGCGTCGCATCGCGGCCCACCAGGTGCACTGGTAGGTGTCGTAGTCGGGGAAGCGCGTGTAGTGCAGGCCCATGGCCTCAATGTTCACGTGCCAGCTGTCGCTCATGACGAGTTTCGGGCTCAGCGCGCCGACGGTCGGACCCGAATCGCCGGTATCGCCCGAGGAGGTGTACTTGGTCCGGGCCAGGTCGACGATCCGTTTCACGTAGTTGGTGGTCTCCGTGAAGGGCGGTATGCCGCCGTATTTCAGGACGCTGCCAAGGCCGGCGTTGTAGGCGGCGAGGGTCAGCTGGAGCGTGTCGCCGGTCAGTTTCCCGGACTTCTTGGCCGTCTCGACCTGCGAGGCGAGGCCGCACATGTAGTTGCCCTGGCTCCAGATCGCGTCGTGCGGGTTCCAGATGTCGGCCTTGCCGTCGCCGTCGCCGTCCTTGCCCGCGGACGCCCATGTGGACGGCATGAACTGTGCGATGCCCCGTGCTCCGGCGGAGCTGCCGGCATTCGGATTCCAATTGGACTCCTGGTCGATCTGGGCGGCGATGATGCTCGGCGTGACGACCTGGCAGATGGATCCGGCGCGGATCACGTCGGCCTCGTATTCCGCGGGCATGCCCGCGACCGTGGATTCGCTGGCGCTGGATCCCAGGAACGCGCCCATGACGGCCAGGAGCACGCCGAGCACCGCGAGCATGGCCGCGATGACGGGCATGATGGGAAGGCTGATGGAGGCGGCTCCTGCGATGACGCGGGACGCGGCCATGCGCACGAAGTTCGCGGCGGCGCGGGCGGCGCGCACGGCGGCCTGTCCGGTGGCTTTCGCTCCGCGTACCGCCTTGACGGGCGCGCGGCGGTGCCGCCAGATGAATTTGGCCGACGAGTTGACGCCTTTCACGCCCGCGCGTGCCGCTTTGAAGGACAGGTCGCGTGTGGTGCTTCCCAGCTTCGACGCGAAGTCGTCGTCGGCAGTGGTGAGCCTTGCGCCGGCTTCGTCCATCCAGCCCATGCCGGTGGATCCCATCCGTTTGACGCTCCGGCCGGCTTTTCCAAGGCCCGCGCCTATGTGCTTGCCGATCCGCTTGCTCGCCTTGCCTTTCGCGGCAAACCTGCCGATCTTATCGCTGGGCTTCGCCTCGGACAGCGCCTTGGGTTTGCCGGCCGTCTTGCGCATTCCCTTGCCCGACCGCAGGGCGCGTTTGCCGCGGTTCATGATGCGCCGCGCCTTGCCGGCCGTCCAGCCCACGCCGTGCATGGTGGAGGACATGCCGTACATGCCGGCGCGTCCCGCCATCTCGGCGGCGGTGTGACCCATGGAATCGGTGATGTCGGTCCGGTCCGAGCCGAACTGCGCGGCGCTGGACACCACGCCGGTGGCCGCGCGTCCGATGCGGGCGCGTGTGCCTCCGGCGTGGTGGGCTTGGGTTCCGCTCATGCGTTTACTTTCCTTCCTGGAAGGTCGTGGAGTACAGACGGTAGAGGTCGCCGCCCGCGGGGATGCGACCGTCGAACGGCACGTAGGCGCTGCCGATCTTCATGAGTCCCTGGCCGGGCAGCACGCCGGTGAAGTACTGGCGCTGCTCCTCGCTCAGGGTCAGCAGCTCGCACAGGGCGTCCGCGTCGGTGCTGTTCTGGCTCAGGAGCATGAGGAAATCGCTGTTGGACAGCATCTCGCGCGCGTCCTGGAGGTCGAGGATCTCCTCGACGTTCTGCGTGATGCCGGTGACGCCGAGCCCGTATTTGCGGGCACGCTTGTAGATGTCCTTGAACTGGGCGGCGGCGTACTGGTTGGAGAAGAAGCGGTGGAACTCGTCGACGTACAGCCAGGTGCGCCGCCCGTTGGCCTTGTTGCGGATGACGCGGTTCCACACCTGGTCGATGACGACCATCATGCCGAACGTGCGCAGCTCGCCGGACAGGCCGGACACGTCGAACACGGTGAACCGGTTGGACAGGTCCACGTTGGTCTGCCCGTTGAAGCCGCTCATGGAGCCGGTGATGTACGGGTTGAGCGCGTCGGCAAGGTACCGGCTCACCTGGTCGCCGCCCGCCTGCAATTCGTCGTGCAGGTCCTGCAATGTGGGCTGGACCACTCCCCCGCCCTGGTTGCGGTAACGCGTGTACAGGTTGCTGACGCACTGGTCGACGAGTCCCTTCTGGAGCGGGTCGAGGCCGTCGATGCCGCCTATGAGCGCGCCGATCATGGAGACCACGTTGTTGGTCTTGTCCTTGACGGGGTCGGAGGCCGAATCATCCTCCAGGACGATGTCCATCGGGTTGACGCGCGTGCCGGTGCCGGCACTGATCTGGATGATCTGTCCGCCGAACGCGGCCGCGAGGGCGAGGTATTCGCGTTCCGGGTCGATGACGATGACCTCGTCGTCACGGTTGAGGAACATGCCGGCGATCTCCTGTTTGACGGTGAAGGATTTGCCGCCGCCGGACGTGCCGAGCACGAATCCGTTGGAGTTCATGTGGCTGCGCCGGTCCGCGAGGATCGGGTTGCCGCTCCTCGCGTTGCTTCCGTAGAACAGGCCGTGCGGCTCGAACACCTCCTGCGTGGTGAACGGGATGAGGATGGCCGCGCTGTTCGTGGTCAGGGTGCGTTTCATGGGCAGAGGGTTGTTGCCCAGCGGCAGTTCGGCCGTCAGTCCCTCCATCTGCATGAACTTGAGGCTCTCGGCCGTGCAGGACTGCGCGTTGACCTTGGCCTTCACGTTCCTGCACGCGACCTCCAGCTCCTCCTGGCTTGCCGCGGACACTCCGATCACGATGATCGAGTCCACGAGCCTCTGGTTGGTGGAGCGCAGCTCGTCGCGCAGTTGGCCGAGCTGTTCCTGCTGGTCGGCGAGGTCGTCGGGAAGGTCGTCGGGGTCGAGGCCCTGCTTGCGGTTCTTGCGCCGCTGGTCCATGATCTGCATCTTGACCTCGGCGTTCTTGCGGCGCACGAGCGTCATGCTTTCGCCGCGGTCCATGGGCGCGAGGTGGATGCTCACGTCGACGCGGGCGCGCAGTCCGGTCAGGTCGTTGACCAGCTGGTCGGACAGTTCCGGCGGCAGGCCGGACACCCACATGGTGCGGTGCAGGTATTTCGAGTCCAGGGATTCGATGTCGAGCATGGTCGGGTTTCGCGCGTCGATGCTCCACGGGCACACGAGGTCCTTGGTGTCGGGTTTGCCGGGCTGATGCTCGAAACGGCGTTCATCGAACCGGAACTCCTCGCCGGGCCGGAGCACCTCGGCCATGAGGCGCAGCCGGTGCTCGCGGTCGAGCCGGGTGGCCTTGCATGCGTCGATGGAGCGCATCTGGCTGACGAGGTTGTTGCACAGGGCGTTCAGGCTCGCGACGGCGGCCTGCTCGTCGCTTTCGCGGACGGTGACGGTCAGGGTCTTGACGGTGCTGGTGTTGCGGCTGACGGATTCGAGTTTGCCTTGGGCGAGGCGGTTGTAGTCGAGCCTGTAGTGATCGAGGCTGTCGCCGGTCTCGTCCATCATCACGTCGGCGAGGATCTCTCGCACGCCGCGTGAGCGCGTGTAGGAGGCGATCTGCACGCTTTGCCCGGCCTCGAAGCTGTTGATGAGCTTGGCCCACCGGTCGATGATCTCCATCTGATGGGATTCCGGGCTCAGCTGGTAGTTGATGTCCTGGAAGAGGATGGTGGCGCTCCACCGTCCGTCGCCCAGGCTGGCGGTCCCGTTGCGAAGCATCGCGTCGTAGCCGATGAGCTGCTTGACGCCCTTCGGCAGACGCGTCGCCTTCTTTCTCCGCGCCTGCGCCCTGGCTTCGGCACCGCCTTCGGCCGGCGCGGCCACCGGGGTTTTCTTCTTTCCGAACATTCCTCACCTTTCCTCGATCGTTGGTTTCGCGCCGGTGCGGTATGGTCTGCCCGGACCGTCGAGCAGGTAGACCTCGCGCTGCGTGTAGTGGCGCAGGATGTATTTCAGGTATTTCTCGGGCATGAGGCCCTTTGGCCTCACCCATCCCCATATGGCCGCGGGCAGGCCGGGCGGGAAGATCAGGTACATGGCGAGGTCGGGGTCCATGCCCAGCCCGAGCCACAGGCCGATGTACCCTCCCCCGCACACGACGGCGAGGATGACGGCGGCGAGGCACTGCCGCCAGCTCATTCCCATGAACACCTTCGATTCGATGGTGGTCAATTCCCTGTAGACGGGCATCTGCAACGCCATGATGATTGCTTCCTTTCGTGGATTGCGTTGTGTTTCATTCGCCGCCGAAGAGCTTCTTGGCGACGGAGTTGGCCGCCATGACGACGCCGATGAGCATGACGCTCGCCAGGAGCAGGCCGGTGAAGTTGCCCATCACCCAGCCGGAGAGGCTGTCGCCGTCCTTGAACTTGCTCGGGTTGAGCGTGCCGCCCACGAGCGTGCGGTACATGAGGATCGCCAGATACAGGGTCGCGCACTGGAACACCAGCGACGCGTACTGCTTGAAGTAGTTGATACCCCACTGGCGGGTCTCCTCCTGGGCGATGAACGCGATCGGCAGCGGGTTGAACGCGGTGAGCATGTATATCTGCACGAAACGCAGGAGGATGACGACGGTGACGACGATGGTCGCGCCCTTGGAGACGAGGAACGGGATGAGCAGCAGGATCAGGCACGGTATCTGGCCCATCCAGCCGGCGGAGTCGATGGCGTCGCGCATGCTGTCGCCCAGGCCGAGGCCCGACGACGCGCCGCTGGTGTCCACCGACGACTGGATGCCGCCGAGCACGCTGTCGCCAATCTCGTCGATGGCCTGGAGCATGAGCTCGCTGTGCTGGGCCGCGGTGAACACGAGCGTGAGCTTGAACATCGCCATGGCTACGAGCTTGACGCCCAGCTCTCGGTCGCCGTCCGCCCGGGTGCTGACCCTGGCGAGTTCCAGGACGCACATGATCGCCAGTATCGTGCTGGCTATGGGTTTGACCGCCGAGCGGGCGACGGTCAGGCTCAGCTGGTACATGTCCGCGTTGTATTCGGCGGGGGTCTTCAGCAGGTCGGCCACGAGGTCGTCGCCGACGCCGGACCCTATCGAGTTGAGGATGCCGACGATGAAATCGACCATGCGTGGCCTCCCGTCTACAGGGCGATGTTGGAGAACAGGGCCGCGGCCGCGATGATCAGGCCGCCGCCGACGACCTGCCAGACGCCCGACTGGGTGGCGGGGCCGGTCTGGTCCTTCAGGCCGCCCGCCAGGGTGACCACGCCCCACACGGCCCACAGGCCTCCGCCGATGATGGCGAACTGGCTGAAAAGCTGCAACGCGCTGGTGACGACGCTGCCGCTGTCTGCCGCGATGGTGATTCCGTACATGATGTTTTCCTTTCGACTTGTTTTGAATGTGTTTTGAATGACATGACCACGGTATGGCCGTCGAGAAGGCTCCGGTTTGGACGTTCCCGACGAACCCGAGGAGGCTCGGACGATGGTATGGAAAAGGCCCCGCCGACCGTTCGCCGGTGGGGCCTTGGACGCGTCCGGGAAGGGAGGGGATCCGGGCGCGCCCCCGGGCCCGTGCGGCGGATCATGGGGAACGGTCCGCCGCGGGCCCGGGGTCAGGTTCGTCGGATCACTCCTCCGAGCCCTCGGTGTCGGCCGGGGCCTTCGCCGCGCGTCGGCGGGACGCGATCAGCAGGCCCGCGCCGCCGCCGACCGCGACGAGCACGGCCAGGACGATCGGGACGATGCCCGCGCCGGTGATGGCGAGCGGCTTGGGACGGTAGCCGTTCCAGTCGTCCGGGTTGGAGTCCACCGTGGTGTCCTCGCACAGGGTGCGGCCGGAGACGGTGACCTGCTTGAGGCCTTCCGCCTTGCCGGCGTCGCCGTCGACGGCCTGGTCGCCCTCGGTCCTGCCGGACTGGTCGCCGAGCTGGTCGGTGACGGGGCATTCGACGAGCGGGGTGCCGGTGACCTTGGCGCGGTCGGTGTGGTGGCCGCCCTCGGTCACGCCCTTGAGGGTGCCGGTCACGGTCACGGATTCGCCGGGCTTGAGGACCAGGGTGTCCCAGTTGGCCGGGGTCCTGATGTCCTCGACCTTGCCCAGTCCGGCGATGGTGTCGTCGGTGAGCTTCAGGTCCTTGGCCTGGAACCACGCGCCCTCGCCGGTGGAATCATCCACCTTGGACGTGTTGGTGATCTTGAACGCGATCTCCAACGAGTCGCCGTCCATCTTGAGCGCCTGCTTGACGTCGTCGCGGTCGCCGAGCTTCTCGCCGGACTCCGCGTCGTACTTCTCCAGGTGCAGGCTCGGGGTCATGTCGGGCGTGCGGGTCCACACGACGTTGGATTCGAGGTCCTTGTCGTTGAAGTGCTCGGTGAACCGGTTCTCGACGCGGTCGGCGGTCTTGATGCGCCTGCACTGGATGTACGCGCGCCAGCCGTTCTCGTGGGCGGTGTCGGCCGAGACGAGCTTGCGGTAGGCCTCGGTGGCCTCGACGGTCACGACGCCCTGGTCGTCCGCGGACGCGGTGAACAGGTCGCCGCCGAACTTCGAGCCGTCGAAGCCGCTGCCGGCGAGCTTCGCGCCCTTGGCGGCGATGATCTCGCCATCCTTGTACAGGTCGCGGGTCGCGTACACGGCCCACTGGCCGGTGTACTGGTCGTGCTCGACGTCGAGTTGGTCGGTGATGGACCACCGGTCGACCTGCGGGTAGGCGCGGTCGGCGGGGATCACGCTGGAATCGAGCCTGTAGAGGAACGTGCGGCCCTCGTACACGCTCTTGCCGTTGACGGAATCGCCGCCGACCTTGACGGTCACGTCCTTGGCCGGGTTGACGGGCTTGAGCGGGTTGGACACCTCGTTGGTCTCGGCCTTCGTGTCGTTGGTGACCTGGACGGCCTTGTTCCTGACGGTGTAGCCGTCCTCGGCCTTGACGACCTTGTACGGCATGACGACCTGGTATTCCTGGCCGAGCAGCGTCTGGTCGATGGCCGGCTCGTTGAGCGGGTCGTGCCCGCTCGCGGAGGCGTAGGCGGCGAGGTCCTCGGGCTGCGGGTCGCCCGGGATGGTCCTGCCGGTCTTCGGCACGAACGTGTCCACGGTCTTCGCGTACACGTAGGCGACGCCGTCGCGGACCTGGACGTTGAACCTGCCGGTCACGTCCTCGCCGGACTGGTCGAGCACCTCGATGTCGGACGGGAGGATGCTCACGTACTGCTCGTCGTAGTCGTCGGTGATGCCGGCGCGCCACACGCGGTACGCGTTGTCCTTCTGCTTCAGGTCGAGCGTGACCGTGTAGTTGCCGGTGTCGCCGAGCAGCATGGTCTTGCCGTCGATGGTGACGGTCGGGTCGCCCTGCGCGGAGGACTGGGTGTCCTTCTTGCTCGGGTCGTGCTTGGGCGGGTTGTTCTCCACGATGTTGGACGGGGTGACGCTGCCGTTCAGGGTCAGCGCCCACCGGTTGCCGACCTTCACGGTCGTGGGCGCGTCCTCGCTCACGGTGCCCTCGAAGCGGACCTGGACCTGCGGGTGCGAGCCCTTCGTCCAGTGTTCCTGCACGTACTTGTCGGAGTAGGCGATGGTGAGCTCGTGGCTCGCGTCGTCCCATGCGGCCGTGTAGTCGCCCTCGACTCCCATCGGGGGGTCGGCGGTGACGAGCTGGTCGCCGGTGGCGAGGTCGGTGATCTCGAGGGTCTGCTTGTCCGGGATCAGGTACTGGTCGTACGTGTCGGTGTCACGGACGTGCACGACGTCGTAGGCCAGGTCGGCCGGCAGCTGCGGCTTCGTGGTCAGGCGGTATTCGACCCTTTGGCCCGGGTACACGACCTTGTCGTTCGCGTCCTGGTTCGCTCCGCCCTGGCTGCCTTCGGCGACGACCTTCTTCTTGACCGGCGGCACGTAGCCGCAGATGTACGGCTCGTTGGTCGGCTGGGTCTCGTCGTTGACCTTCTCGCTGCCCGAGTTGGCCAGCTTGGAGCCGTCGGGGTTCTCGCAGAACGTGAGCTCGTCGCCCGCGGCCTTGTTGAAGTCCTTGCGGACCTGGGCCGCGCCCTTGCCGTCCGCGAAGTCCACGGTGCCGGGCAGGAACAGGGTGATCTGCTTCGGGTTCTTCAGGCCGACCTGCTCCGCGAGGTAGTCGGCGTGCGCCTTGGCGGTGACCTTGGTGCCGTTGACGGTGATGTCGAAGCGGTCGGTCACGTCGCGGCCGGTGTTGATGATGTCCGCGACGCTGGACTTCGCGTCGGTGGCCGCGTCGGCCTCGTACACGCGGATCCGGTCCTTGACGCCGGTCAGGTCGAACAGGTAGTCGGCCTTGGCGTAGTCGTCGGTCAGGGTGATGTCGTTGACCTTGGCGAGGTCGTTGGCGATGGTGCCGTTGACGACGCTGCCGACCTGGTCGCCGTCGAGGAACTTCATGGTGTCCGCGCCGATCTTGTTGGATTCGGACGGGTCGATGACGGCCTTCCATTTGCCGTTCTCGAGGCGGATCCAGCTCTTGTCCGGGTTCGGGCTCCATTCCTTGACGGGCGGCTCGTTGGACGGGATCTCCTGGTCGTTCCACTTCTCCCAGCCGCCGTTGGTCATGGTGACCTTCTCGCCGGCCTTGAGCACGCCCTTGAGGTACGCGCCCTCGACGGTCATGCGCACGGCGCGGTCGGCGGCGGTGTTGTAGGTCGTGTCGAGCAGGGACTGCTTGGCGCTGGCCCACACCTTCGTGCCTTCCTTGTGGATGTCGAACCGGTCGGTGGAGTCCTTGCCGTCGATGGTGACCTTGACGCTGGCCTTGTCCAGGTCGATGTACTTGGCCGCCTTGGCGTAGTCGTCGCCGATCTCGTAGGAGGTCATCTTCCTGGCGAGGTTCCCCGGGAGCTTGCCGTTGACGGTCACGGCGAACGTGTCGCGCTGCACGAACGTCTTCGTGTCGTCGGACGCCTTGTTGGTCCATGCGGGGTCGGACGACTGCGCGGCCTTGGCGGCGTCGACGCTCCACACCTTGTCGGGCTTGGGGTTGCGCACCCAGACGGGCGGTTCGTTCGTGCCGGTGGTCTCGTTGTTCCACGTCTCGGACGCCTTGTTGGTCAGTTTCCTCTGGTCGGCCGCCCAGTCGGCGTTCGGGGCCTTCCTGACGATGCCGCCGATGTACAGCTTGACCTTGCGGTCGGCGGTGCCCAGCGCGGTCCTGGTGAGGAAGACGCTCTTCGCGGTCGCGGTGGTCGTGTGCTTCGCGGTGTCGATGTCGATGTCGAAGTTCGCGGTCTCGTCCTCGCCGTCCACGTACACGCGCACCTGGTCCTTGTGGCCCCAGTCGATCCACTGGCTGCTGGCGGTCCAGTCGTCCCGGATGCTGTAGCTGGTGAACGGGTTCAGGAGGTGGGCGGGGATGCGTCCGTTGACGACGGCGCCGATCGCGTCGCCGGTCACGAACGTGCGGTTGTCGCTGCCCTTGTCGTTGGTGCGCTGCGGGTCGTCGGCCTTCAGCGCCCCGTCGGGGTCGAGCACCCACACCTTGTCGGGCTTCGGGGTGACCTTGCCGACCTGTTCGCTGTTGCCGGTCTGGCAGTCCTTGCCATCGCCCTGCCAGCATGCCTTCGAATCGTCGGGGATGTCGTAGTCGGCGCCGGTGGGCTTGGCCGCCTGGGGCACGTTGAGCGTGTACCAGCCGGACGCGGGCCTGACGACGTGCGCCTTGACGATGCGCTTGCCCGTCTGGCCGTCATCGATCGAGATCTCGGCCTGGACGGTCCTGCCGTCCTCGTCGGTCACGGTGATCTTGGACGGGTCGTCCGTTTCGGCGCCGCCGATCACGACCTGCTGCGAGCTCACGTCGATGGTGTCGTACAGCCAGAAATGCTCGGAGGCGGAGCTGTGCGCCTTGACGTGCGCGGTGTAGAGGCTGCCGGACGCGATCTGGCCGTTCGGGGCCGTGACCTGTCCGCCGGCCGCGTCGGTCAGCGTCTTGGAGGGCGGCGGGAGCTGCGGCGCGGACCACTGCTCGTTCGCGTCCGTGTCGCCGTTCAGGGCCACGGCGTTCTTCATCCTGCCCTGCTTGGCGAAACTCACGTCGAACGCGAACCTGCCGGCCGGCCAGCTCTTCCAGGAGGCGTCCATGTCCTTGTAGGAGAAGGACACGTTCTGGCTCGCCTGGTTGCCTATGGTGAACTGCTTGCTGGCCTTGCGGGTGGTGCCGTCGACGCCTGTCCAGCGCAGGGTGCTGGTGCCGGTCAGGTTCTCGCTGATCGGGCTGCCGTTGCGGCTGGTGGTGATCGTGTCGGCCACGTTGCGCGTGTCGCCGGCCTTGGTGGTGGTGCCGTTCGCCTTGGTGGACACGCCCAGGTCGTAGTTCACGGGCGGTTCGGCCTGGTTGAGCACGATCGCGATGACCGCGACCGGCGCCTTGCCCATCTCACGGGACGCCAATGCATTAATGGTCGTCGTACCGTCGTTGAAATGGTCGGAGGTGCGGTATCCGACGCCCTGGTAGGTGTAGGTGTTGTTCGGGATGCCGGACGAATTGTAGGCGGCCTTCCACACGTCGGCGTTGAAGGTGCCGTTGGCGCCGGTGTAGTAGTCGCCAGCGCTGCCGGGCGTGTGGACGAAGCCGAGGCCGACGAGGCGGCACTGGGCGCTGCCCCGGCCCTCGGACTTCGACCGGTTCACGCATTCCGTGTTCGCCTGGTTCAGCGCCTGGTCGATCGCCTGGTTGGACTGCGCGCCGCCGAAGTTCCTCACGCCGATGCTGGCCATCGCGGCGACGGCGTTCTCGCGGGTGGGCGCGCCCCAGGAGTCCTTGTAGACCCAGCTGACCTTGCCGGTGCCGATGCCGGAGCCGGGGCCGGAGCCGGGGCCTGAGCCCGCGCCGCCATCGCCGGCGTACGCCACGCACGGGGATAGCATCGTCGCCGCGGCGACGATGCCGGCGACCAGGGGCCTGAGCCCGCGGCGCTTCTTGTCGTTCTTTTCGGAAACCAATGTTCCCTCTCCTTTCAGGGATTCCTGTCTTGCGGGTCGCCCCGGCGGTGCCGCCGGGGCGGGACGTGGGGAACGCGTGTTCCCCCGGTCCGCCGTGGGGCGGGCCCGTCCGGATGTTCCACGCGGGCGGGCGCCGATAACATGCGATATCGGGCGCGTCCGGTGCACGCACACCATGGAACCACCGTCCGGGGGGCGTCGGTTTGGACATCCGCCGGGGATGGGAAGGGCCCCGCGACGGATGCCGCGGGGCCCTGAAAGAGGAGAGGGGACGGGAGGGAATCAGCCGATGGGGCAGAAGCCTCCGGAAGCGCATGATTCGTTTGTAGTGACTCGGTCTTCCCAGTCGTAGTGGGTGCTTCCGGTGGAGCCCGAGGAAGATGCCCCGGACGAGCCGCCACTCGGCGTGGACGTGTTGCCGGAATAACCGTTGCCGGTGTAGCCGGTGTGGCCTGAACCGGACGAGGGCCATGACTGCCGCGCCTGCGCCTGCCGCGCGGCGGCAGCGGCCGCCGCCGCGGCCTCCTGTTCGGCCCTGTCCTTCGCCTCCGCGTCGGCCTTCTCCTTCGCCGCCTTCGATTCGTTGACCTCCTTCACGGCCTTCGCGATGGCGTCCGCGTCGCGTTTTCTGATGGCGTCCATCAGGCTTGCGCGGGTCTTGTCGTCCGCCACCCTGCCGTCCGTCTCCTTGTACAGCGTGTTCGCGTCGTCCACGGTCTTGTCGAGTTTGGACGTTTCGACCGCGTTCACCAGCCCGTTCAGGGACTTCGTGTGGGCCTTGTACCATGATGCGTTCGCGGTGACGCCCTTCGTGGCATCCTGCACGCCGGGCCTCGAATCCGCTTTGCAGGACACGGTCTTCGGCGTGGACGCCTTCATGGCCTTGGACAGGACGTCAAGGGTCTTCGCGTCCTTCACGCTTTTCACGTCGGTCTTCGCCATGCTGGCGGCCTTGCCGTTCAATAGCGCGTCGTACGCGGTCGTCGCGACGCGGAGACGTTCGCTCTCGGCCGCGCAGTCCGCCCTGGCCTCGGCCATGAGGCGGTCCTCGTGCGTCCTCCAGGCGACGCCTCCCGCCGCAAGCAGCGCGAGTGCGGCGACGGTGATGGCGACGATCCTTCCGCGATGCGGTTTTTTCTTTTCCGCGGGCTCGATCGGAAGTTCGATGGTCTCGTCTTCGATGGCCTTTCCTTTCTCTGTCATTTGTTCTCCTTGTCCATAGGTTCACAGCTTATTCCAGGCCCAGGTACGTTTCGAGGGCGGCATCGACCACTTCCTGGATGCGCATGTCATGCTCGGCGGCCCAGGCCTTGAGCCGGCGTCGGGTCGAGGCGCGAAGGCTCACGCTGGTCTTCACCCAGCCCTCCGCGTCGTTCGGTTTCACGGCCCTCCGGTATTTCGTTTTTTCGGTATTCACCGTTTCCGGTATCCGGTCGGGTGAGGGCATTGGCTCGCGGCCAGCCGTGGGTTGCCTCACGCGTCTAAGTGTTGCGGCGGCAGATGCCGCAACACTTAGACGTGCGGGCTTGTTCCGTTTGATGCCGGTCTTCACCGGTTTCGGTTTTTCATTATTTCGGTTTTTCGGTTTTGGGTATGCCTATCCGGCCTGGTTCCGTTCCCTTCCGTCGTCTTCGAGCTCTTCCAGTCTTCTCCGGAGTCCGGCGACGGTCTGCCGCAGCTGGTCGATTTCCTCCTCCTTCTGGGCTATCTGCGCCTTGATGCCGGCCGGCTCCTCGGCGGGGAGGTATTCGAGCGCCAGCCTCTCGGCGACGTCGCGCCTGTGTCTCGGCACCACACGTTGGTAGCATCGGACGGCCACGTCGACGTCCACATGGCCGAGCTCGTCCATGGTCTCGCGCAGCGTGCCGCCCTGGATCATGAACATCGTCGCGTGCGTCGCGCGCAGGGAGTGGAACGTCACGTCCTCGCGGCTGATTCTTTTCCTCGCGGTGCGGAACTGCCGTTGGATCGTCGTCGGGTTCAGGACCCGTTCCGGGTGCCTGATCGCGTGGAAGAGCATCGTGTCGGGATCCCTGTCGGGACAGAACCTGTCGATATGTTCCCTGATGAGACGGCCGACCGGGGCGGGG
>ENA-OQHI01000772-OQHI01000772.1-human-gut-metagenome-genome-assembly--contig:-NODE-772-length-18191-cov-7.031799_pt1 | contig 18191 bp, 17 predicted proteins | sample MGYA00242561_ERZ504713 | MGnify/ENA primary metagenome ERZ504713 (study PRJEB26092, sample SAMD00036217) | human gut metagenome | host: Homo sapiens | study: EMG produced TPA metagenomics assembly of... | reverse complement strand
TGAGAATAATTATTATTCAAAGCATTAAAATTTAAAATTTATCTATTTTATGAGTCCTTTTTCTTGACATAGTACCAGGACTTAAAGAAATCAATGATAAAATGGGACATATCGCAGGAGATACACTCATTATTTCGGCATCCTATGCTCTACAAGAAATCTTCTTAGATAATTCCTATCGTGTAGGTGGAGATGAGTTTGTGGTCATTGAACAAGATGTATCCGAACTCTTATTCTTTGATCAATATGCAAAATTATTGAAACGAATGAAGGAACTAGAAATCAGTGTTGCGACAGGTTGTGTATGGAAAGAAACTTGTCCAAATCTATCTGAAACTTTACAAGAAGCCGATCAAAAGATGTATGAAGATAAAAAGCGTTATTATTCTTTAGCTGAAAATGATCGAAGAAGACGATAAAAAAGATTGGAAATTAAACTCCAATCTTCTGTGTGTTTTTAAAATGAAGCTTTGCCACTTGGTAAAGCTTTTCTTTTCCAAATTTTTGTACGAATTTCTTGCCGCACACATCCACTTTGCTTCCGGCACCCTTCTCAAATTTGAAATCATATTTTTCTTCCATAAGATCCCACGTTTCTAGAAAGGCATTTCTTGCCAGGATACTCGCACAAGCTACTGCCAGGTATTTGTTTTCGGCCTTGGTTTCAAATGTGATACCCCGAATGACTTCAGGAAAGCCTTGTAAGTAGCGATAGTAACTTTTTTCTTGCACAAACTGATCAATAACAATCTGCTTAGGAAGCGTATATCCTTTATGTACCAAATTTACATAAGCCTGGTTATGCAGACGACACTTCATATCTACCATATTACAAGTATCATGCATGTCATTATATTTTGAATTGGGAACAATCAAAATACTATGTGGACACACTTCCTTAATGATAGGTGCAAGCTTACGAATCTTTACATCGTCCACCTGCTTTGAATCTTGAATGCCAAGATGTGCAAGTTTTTTGCGAGCCTTGTTTGTGACAATGCAGCTAGCCACTACAACTGGACCAAAATAATCACCAGTACCCACTTCATCGCTACCCGCTTGATCTTGTGCTTCACTATGCGTTGGTTTCGGTTCTAACCAAGAAAGATCGGCTCCCTGAAATACAACTTTACCACTTGTATATGCCGTAATCGAACATTCTTTCGTCTTGATTTGATAGTACGTATACTGTGGCGTACTTTCTTTTAATATAAAAGGAGATAATCGATTTTTTAATTGAAAGATCTCTTCTTTTGTCATATTCTTTGTCAATGTTGCCATTTTAATCACCTTATTTAGTTTACCATAAATTTTGTGTTAAAATAGGTGAGAACGGAGTATTTTATGGAACAAAATTTTAGAAATGAATTAAACCAGGCCATTGATTTTTCAAGTGTATTAACACAGATTTCTGCATTTTCTAGCTTTTCTTGCGCCAAAGAAAAAATTTTAAATGCGTTGCCTGTATTTGATAAATTAGAAATACAAGAACAATTAAACTATGCCAAAGAAGCCATTCAGTTTGAACAAGCCGGAGGCTTACTTTCTTTATCAGGAGCGAATGATATTTCTTTACCAGTCTCAAAAGCTTCGAAACAGATGACACTAACAAGTAAAAAATTGATTTCGATCTACCATTTTTTAACGGCTGTCAAACAAGCCAAACAAAGCTTGGATTCATCGGATTATCCAGAACTGACAAATTTAGCTCAATCTATGGATGGATGTACACGTTTGATGGATTCAATCATTTCAAAGATTGATCTAACAGGATCGGTTAAAGAAGATGCGACACCCGCATTAAAAAGTATGCATAAGGCATTGGTAGATACGCGCTTAGCATTACAATCGAAATCAAGACAGTTTTTAAAGAAGAACAGTTCAAAACTTATGGAAAATATGACGACAACTGTATCTGGACGTGTTGTTGTCTTGGTTCGTGCCCAAGACAAGAATGCCTTTGGCGGTATGATTCATGGACAATCCAGTTCAGGACTTGCCTATTATGTGGAACCATCCAGCTTTGTAGCTGATAATAATGAGATTTCTTCTTTGATGATTCGTATTGAAGAAGAAAAGAAACGAATCTGTAAGGAATTGTCGATGCAAGTTAAGAAAAATGCGTTGTCTTTAACTTCGGCATTAGAAACATTAACTGTAATTGATGTAGCTTTCACAAAGGCAAAATGGGCAGTACGCTATGATGGTTGCATTCCATCTTTACAATCAAGAGATCACTCTATGTATTTAGAACATGCCAAACATCCTTTGATTGATGAAAAGAAAGTGGTTTGTAACACATATGAATTAAATGATAAACAAGCTTGCCTTATGATTTCAGGACCAAATATGGGAGGTAAGACTGTCACATTAAAGACAATGGGACTCTTTGTAGCTTTGGCCCATGCAGCATTTCCCGTATTATGTCATAAAGCCATTCTACCATTCTATCAATCGATGTATTTTGACATTGGAGATCATCAGTCCATTGAAAACAACTTATCGACTTTCTCAAGTCATATTTCTCGTCTTTCTCATATTTGTCAGAAAAGCGATGAGAATAGTTTTATCTTATTGGATGAAATTGGAAATGGTACTGATCCATTAGAAGGAGCCAGTCTTGCGGTTGCGATTTTGGAGTATTTGATCTCAAAAAGAAGTACGATCATTACTTCAACTCACTATTCGCAAGTAAAAACATATGGAAAAGCGAATGATTCTGTATTAGTATCGAGTGTTGAGTTTAATCCAGAAACATTAAAGCCAACCTATAAATATATTCCTGGTGTATCTGGAGCAAGTTATGCCTTTCATATTGCCAGAGAATACAATTTAGAAGAGTCCATTTTAGAAAGAGCGGATTTTTTAAAGAATGAAAATGAAAAGCAGACAGAAAAAGAATTGGAGAAATTAGAAAAACTTCAAAATGATGTCTTGAAACAAAAGGAGCGTTTTAATCAATTGATTGAAGATGCGCACCGCGTTCAAAAGGAGGCTTACGAAAAAGAAAAAGAAATCGAAAAGCGTAAGGCCCAATTGGATGCATCGTATCAGGAACAATTGAATGAGATGCTCGAAAAGAAAAAGGCAGAGGCCAAAGAAATCTTAACTGTACTTCGTAAAGAAAAGACGGGTAAGCAGCATAAGCAGATTGAAAAGATGCATGAACTGGATCTTTTAAATGAGCATGTTGAAGAAGTCGAAGAAGATAAGAAAGAATTTAAGGTTGGTGATTATGTAAAAATCACAGGCTTGAATTCGCATGGTGAAATTGTGGATATTCGAAGAAATGAAGCTACCGTTTTAACGAATGGTATGAAGATGAAGGTGAAAATTTCGAAGTTGGAGCCTATGCATAAGCCACAAATCAAGAAAGCAACTTATAAAGCGCATGTAGAATCGGTATCCAGTCGTTTTCCTTTGGAGTTGAATCTAATTGGAATGCGTGTTGAAGAAGGTATTGCTGCTTTAGATAAATATTTAGATCAAGCTGTCGTTAAACACATTAAACAAGTACGTATCATTCATGGTATGGGTACGGGTGCTTTGCGTACAGCCGTTTGGAAGGATTTAAAGAAACAGCCAAATGTTTCTAAGTTTAACAGTGCCGGTCCAAGTGAAGGTGGACTTGGTGCGACGATCGTTATATTAAAGTAGGGGATAAAATGAGTATTTCTAAACATCTACAAGATAAATTAGCCTTACTTCCAGATTCTCCTGGATGTTACATCATGAAAGATGAGAATCAGAATATATTGTATGTGGGAAAGGCCAAAGTATTAAAGAATCGTGTGCGTTCTTATTTTCATGGTACCCACAACAATAAGACGACGCGTTTAGTGTCGCACATTCGTGATTTTGAATTTATCGTGACGGGCAGTGAAAAAGAGGCTTTATTATTAGAAATCAATTTAATAAAAAAACATACGCCACCTTACAACATCATGTTTATGGATGATAAGACATATCCATATATTGAGATCACAAAAGAGAATAATTTTGTGGTGCGTACAACACGAAATATCAAAAATAAAAAGAGTGAATATTTTGGTCCGTATCCAAGTAGTCAGTCGGCTTATGAAATTGTGAGATTGATTAATCAGATCTTTTGTGTACGTAAATGTCGTCATATTCCAGATTCTCCGTGTTTGTACTATCACATGCACCAATGTCTAGGACCTTGTATTCATGAGATTGATCCTAAGGAAAATGAAAAGACGCGTAAAAAAATTAAGAAGTTTTTGCAGGGAGACACCAAAGAGGTGATGGATTCTTTGCAGGCTAAAATGATGGAGGCCAGTGAAAACTTGCAGTTTGAAAAAGCGCAGGAAATCTATAATACGATCCAAGCCTTAGAGCATGTCATTGAAAAACAGACGATTGACTTTAAAGATCGTGCGAATCGTGATGTATTTGGATATTATGTGGATTCTGGATACATTTCTTTTCAAGGTTTCTTTATTCGTCAAGGAAAATTATTGGAAAGAAATATGTCAATTACACCGTTGTATGAAGATGAGATGGATGCCTTTACTAGCTTTATCATGCAGTATTATGAAAAAAATGTGGTGCCAAAAGAAATTTTGGTGCCGTCTGGAACGCCTGTGGATGTTTTAAAGGAAGCTTTAAATACGAATGTGCATATTCCGGTTCGTGGTGAAAAAAAGAAACTGATAGATTTGGTTTATAAAAATGCCAAGGAAGCACATGAGCAGAAGTTTAAACTGGTATTTCGTAAGGATAATGAGTTGCGTCAGGCCAATGAAATGTTGTCAAAAATATTCAATGCGGATATTCATACGGTAGAAATGTTTGATAACTCCCACATTCAAGGTACGTTTAATGTGAGTGGTTTGGTTGTCTTTAAGGATGGCTTACCCGATAAGAATTCATATCGTCATTATAAATTAGATGGGTATCGCAGTGATGTGGACAGTATGAAAGAAGTCATTTATCGAAGATACTTTCGATTGTTGAAAGAACATTTGCCGATGCCAGATTTATTGTTGGTGGATGGTGGTGCTGCACAGATTGCGGCGGCCAAAGAAATTATAGATATGTTGCAGCTTGATTTAAGAGTAGCAGGACTTGTAAAGGATGATAAGCATGCGACAAGAGCATTGATGGATGTGAATTTAAATGAAATTCCCATTGATTCCAAGTCGAGCTTATTCTTCTTATTAACACGTATGCAGGATGAAGTGCATCGCTTTGCGATTTCGTATCATAGAAAACTTCGAGATCAGTCTATGACAAAATCTGTATTGGATACGGTGAGCGGTATTGGGCCTAAGCGTAAAAAGGAATTGTTGAAGCATTTTAAAAGCATGAAGCAGATGCGTCTTGCGAGTGTAGAACAATTGAGTGAAGTGATTCCAGAAGATGTGGCTAAGATTCTATATGCTCGTTTGCATGAGAATTAATAGTCTAGTATAATGGGGTGCGTGAGGTACTTATTTTGATTAGTAAAAAAGAATTGCGAGCACGTATTTTATTGATTGTGGTTTGTCTAGCGGTAGGCTTATATTGTCTATATACCATGGATAAATCGTATGATCCTTTAGCTCGATATCCTTATACAACCGATGAAAATCGAGATGTTTTATTAAAATATCTAGATAGTGATGATATTGATTATTTGGTAAATCAACATATTTCACCGGATAAATTTATGAATTTTATTGAGTTGAAAGATTTCAATTTAAAAAATACGTTATATTATAAAGAAGCCAAGGAAACGCAGGATGCAGATAATGAATATATCGTCAATTTTGTGAATCGTTTTCGAAAGAATTTTTCGTATGATTCTTTAAAACAATTGTTGATGCACTATTCATATATTGATTTAACGACGTTCTATGAAAACGAAGCTGTATTATATTCAGATTTAAGATTGATTGCAGATCCAACCAATCCGTATGTCGTATTAAATCAGGAGAATACGGTATATAAGTATATACCAGAAAAGATTACGACATTTAATACGATCTTAGTTCAAACATGTATGGTCGAAAATCTAACGAATATGTTAGATTCGTATGCGTCTGTTATGGATGGGCAGGATCATTTGAATTTGGTCAGTGGTTATTTGAATTATGAACAAATTCTAGATCAATATGTCAACGCATCCAAAGAATATGAGGGTGTTGACCACTATATGTTTAGTGCCGGTAAAAATGAGCAGCAGCTCGGGTATACGATCGTATTAGAGGGTCAGGATGAATGGATCAATCTATGTAGGCAATATGTCGATGATGAATATGATTATTCAAAAGTCGAAGAAGAATTGTCTGAAGAAAGTAAAAAGCGTATGGAATGGATTGAAGAAAATGCGTATCGCTATGGTTTTGTAGTTCGTTACCAACAAGAACAAGAAAAGAAGACGGGACATTGGTATCAGCCTTTTATGCTTCGTTATGTGGGTGTGAAAACCGCTAAAATCATGCATGATAGTGGTAAGGGCATGGAACAAATGTCATTTCCGGATGAATTGGAGTAAAAGGCTTTATGAAAATAGTTGTTGTGAGTGATTCTCATGGAAGAAACGATATATTAAAAACGATCCAGGAAAAACATCCAAACGCGAAATTGTTTATTCATTGTGGTGATTTAGAGGATGATCCGATGAATTATCCGGGCTATATCATTGTGCGTGGAAACAATGATTATTTTGGTCGTTTTGAAAATGAAAGAATCATACCGATTGGTAAACATCAAATTTATGTAACACATTCTCATCGGTTCTCTTATTTTTTAAGAAGTGAACAATTGGTGAATCGTGCTAAAGAATTGAATTGTGACATTGTATGCTTTGGACATACACACGTATCCTTTTTAGATCGTGTCGATGGTGTTACATTAGTAAATCCAGGATCTTTATCGCATTCTAGAGATGGAAAGCCATGTAGCTATGCGATTTTAGATATAAATGAAGATGACGTTCAGGTTGAATTCAAATTTGAGCCTGAGTGGTAAGAAAGAGGGAAGTTTTATGTACAAAATAAGCGAATTATATGATTTAGATCATACTTTGGCAAAGGATTATTTAGCAAAGTTTGAATATCCTTGGCAAGCTTTGTCGGGAATCAAAGACTTGATTTTAGAACTAGGTAAAAACTTAGGAGAAGATTATGTGGAAGTCAAAGAACACGTATGGGTACACAAGAGTGCCAATGTCTTTGAAAGTGCATATCTAGGAGCTCCATGCATCATTGGTCCTGAAACAGAGGTTCGTCATTGTGCCTTTGTGCGTGGAAGTGCTTTAGTGGGCGCAAACTGCGTGGTTGGAAATAGTGTGGAATTAAAGAACTGTATTTTATTTGACAATGTAGAAACACCTCACTACAACTATGTAGGAGATAGTATTCTTGGATATCATTCTCACTTGGGTGCTGGGGGTATCACAAGTAATTTAAAGAGTGCTCGTGACAATATCATCTTAAGAAGAAAAGATGAAAATTATAATGTGGTTGAAGAATTTGAAACAGGATTAAGAAAAATCGGTGCCTTTATGGGTGACTATGTAGAAGTTGGATGTAACTCTGTACTTTGTCCAGGAACGATTATTGGTCCACACACAAATGTATATCCACTATCTCGTGTGCGTGGTCAGATTGCGGCAAATTCAATCTTTAAAGATGCTTCACACGTGACTTTAAAGGATTAATCTTACGAACTTGTAATTTTACAAGTTCTTTTTCTTATGTTACTGTTTAGGTATGAAAAAGTTTGTTAAGTTTATATTTAAATTATTATTAATCTTGATTATTGCCTTTGTAGGCATCTTTTTTGGTAAAGGATATTGGGGTTATTTAGAATTAACGCAATCTCAATCTGTGGATGATGTGGTAAGTGAAGTCACATCTAGATCTACTTTTGTCGGATATGATGATTTATCACCTGAACTCGTACGAGCAACGGTGGCAATAGAAGATCGTCGTTTTTATGATCATGGAGGCGTTGATTATATTGGGCTTATGCGTGCACTGGTATCCCAATTTGATGATGATCTATTAAAGAGTGGTGGTTCTACGATTACGCAGCAACTCGCTAAAAACTTATATGGTATGTTTGATGGTACGTGGGATCGTAAAAGTACAGAATTATTTGTAGCTCGTTATTTGGAGAAGCATTATTCTAAAAATGAAATCATTGCCCTATATGTGAATGTGATCAATTATGGAAATAACTATACTGGTATCTATGAAGCAAGTTATGGTTATTTTGATACAGATCCAGAAGATCTGACCATAGCTCAGGCTTCTTTACTTGCAGGAATTCCCCAATCTCCAAATAATTATGAATTAGTTTATCATTTTGCCCAAGCCAAACAAAAACAATATGCCGTATTAAAGGCGATGGCTGAATGTGGCTATATTTCAGAAAGTGATATTGCGACATATTATAATGCATCTGTTTAAGGATGCATTTTTTTTGTTTGCTTTGTGATGATAGAATTTTTAGTGGCTTTTTAAAAAAATCCTTGCATGGCATTCTATCTTTTGGTATAATAGTCAAGCAATGCCCGGGTGGTGAAATTGGTAGACGCAGTGGACTCAAAATCCACCGGTAGCGATACCGTGCCGGTTCGAGTCCGGCCCTGGGCACCATTTTGAATTGTTGATCAAGTTATTCGGGCTTGATCTTTTTTTATGATATAATTTTTTTAACTATGGAGGCAATGTATGAAAGTATTAGTTGGATTAAGTGGTGGCGTAGATTCTGCGGTTGCGGCTTATTTATTAAAAAAACAGGGATATGATGTAACATGTTGTTTTATGCGTAACTGGGATAGCTTTGCGAATAATGATATTGCAGGTAATCCTACAATCAAGGATGATACTTGTCCTCAGGAACAGGATTATTTAGATGCGCTTGCGGTTGCGAATCATTTAGATTTGCCTTTACAACGTGTGGATTTTATTGAGGAATATTGGGATAACGTATTTAAAACTTTCTTGAGTGAATATGAGAAGGGGCGTACGCCAAATCCAGATATTCTATGTAATAAGTATATTAAGTTTGATTCTTTTTTTGAATATGCCATGAAACAAGGCTTCGATAAGGTGGCAACAGGACATTATGCTTCAAACAAAGAGGAAGAGAATGGCTTTACATATTTGACTCGTGCAAAGGATCAGAATAAGGATCAAACGTATTTCTTGTGTCAGGTAGAGAAGAGTAAGATTGTCAAAACCATTTTTCCATTGGCAAACTTAGAAAAGCCAGAGATTCGTCAAATTGCTTCGGAATTGAATTTAGAGTCGGTTGCGACAAAGAAGGATAGTACGGGAATTTGCTTCATTGGAGAAAGAAATTTTAGACAATTCTTATCCAATTATCTTCCTAGCAAGGATGGAGATATAGTGGATGTAAATACAGGGAAAGTTATTGCGCGTCATGTGGGCGTATTGTATTACACGATTGGACAAAGAAAGGGATTGAATATTGATCATGAAAAGGGTCCTTGGTTTGTAGTGGGTAAGGATGTTGTAAAAAACATTCTTTATGTATGTCGTACGGATCAAAGAGACTTATTATATTCAGATTCTTGTATTGTCAAAGGAATCAACTGGATCTTGCCAAGCTTAGATGAGATTCCTTCAAAATGTACTTGTAAGTTTAGGTATCGTCAAAAGGATCAGGATATTGAAATTGAAAGAATTGATGATACAAGTGTCTTAGTTAAATATCCTCAGACCATTGCGTCTGTAACTGAGGGTCAGGAAGCTGTATTCTATGATGGTGACAAATGCATTGGTGGCGGTGTAATTGAAGAAGTGTTTAAGGATGGTAAAAACTTAAATCAATTGATCATGGAGACGGCAAATGGACATCGAGGCTAGGCTTGAATATATCATATTTGAAAATAAAGCCAATCATTATGTCGTTGCAGGTTTTTCAGAATTAAAAACATATCATACATTTACAGCTGCAGGAAGAATTGAAGATCCGATTGAAGATCAGGAGTATGTACTTGAAGGTGAATATGTAAAGCATCCCAAATATGGGGAGCAATTTCGTGTGGATATGGCTAAGAAAAAATTGCCGAGTCATGCAGATGCGATTATTCATTTTTTGTGTGGTGAAAACTTTCCTACGATTGGAAAGAAAACGGCGGAAAGTATTTATGAAACGTTGGGCGAGAATTGTTTAGAACAAATTCATGATAATCCTAAGCTTTTACATGAAGTACCTAATCTTTCTGCTAAAAAGATTTTGATCATCCAAAAGGGAATCCAGGAATTTACGGGGTTTAATGAGGCATATGCCAAGCTATTAAAGTATGGCTTAAGTCCTAGACAGATTCAGATGTTGTTGGATACATATGATAATGTTTTGGATGTGATTGAAGAGGATTGTTTTAGGCCATATTATGAAGTGTATGGCTTTGGCTATAAAACAGCATGCAAAATGGCACAGGCCATAGGTATATCGAATGATGATCCAAGAAGGTTAGATGCGTATATCTATGAATTAGCCAGACAGCTTTCTATGGCCACAGGAAATACATATATTACTTTTGCGACCATGTTTCAAAATGTTCGTGGTGTAGATGAAACAACTATTCAGGAAAGTATTGATCGCTTGGTTTCAATGCAGTACTTGTATGTAGAAAATATGCGTATTTATCCTTTTACACTATATGAGGATGAGGTTACGATTGCCAAGGAATTAAAGAAGCATTTATTTAATGTGGAACAGATTGATGTAGAAGATAAAATTAAACAAGTCGAATTTAGTCTTGCGATAACGTATGATCAGGAACAAAAGGATGCGATTCAATTGTTCTTTGATCGTTCATTCATGATTTTGACGGGTGGTCCAGGTACTGGTAAAACAACAACAGTAAAGGGAATTTTAGAAATTGCCAAGGATATGTTTCCAGATGCGAATATTCAGCTATGTGCTCCAACAGGAAGGGCAAGTAAGCGCTTGGCTCAACTATCCAATTGTGATTCGAGAACCATTCATTCTTTGTTGCAATGGAATCTAGACGATAATTCATTTGGGAAGAATGAAGAAGAACCGTTGGATGTGGATTTTATTATTGTGGATGAGTTTAGTATGGTGGATACCCATTTGTTTGCGCAACTGCTAAAGGCTTTACCAAACCATTGTCGTATTCTACTCATTGGAGATGAAGACCAGTTGGAGAGTGTGGGTCCTGGTAAAGTCTTACAAGATCTCATTCAATCAGATACAATTGATACAGTACATTTAAAGAAGATTTTTAGACAGTCCAATGGATCTGGAATAGTGACTTTGGCTAAAGAGATTCGTGAAGAAACACCTTGTCATTATGAGGATGGGGTTGAGTTTGTTGAGCGAACAACACCAAAAATCATGGATGCACTGATTGATTATGTGAAGGATATGGATCTAGATTCCATGCAGATCTTAGCGCCTATGTACAAGGGGGCTGCAGGCATTGATGAGATCAATCGACAGATGCAGGTCTTATTCAATCCGAAGAGTCCGCAAAAGAATCAAATCAAGGTAGGAACAACAATCTTTAGAGAGAATGATAAGGTTATGTTACTAAAGAATCTACCGGATGATGATGTGTTTAATGGAGATATTGGTACAATTGTAGAGATTGATACAAAGCAGAACGTAATTTCGGTGGATTTCACGAATACGATTGTTGATTTTTCAACCGATTTTCTCTATTACTTAAAACATGCATGGTGCATTAGTGTACATAAATCACAGGGTAATGAATATCAAACAGTATTCTGCATTGTGGATGTGAATGCGAAGAATATGTTAGAGAAGCGTCTTTTGTATACAGCAATATCACGTGCTAAAAAGAAGCTATATATCATTGGAAATAAAAGTTTGTTTGAAACGCAGGTAAAGCTTAAGCAGAAGCGTATGCGACAAACAACATTACAGGAAAGAATAAAAGGTATTGTAACATTTTAGGCACTGAAAAAATTAAAAAATAACAAAAAGTCATAACACATGATTGTGCTATGACTTTTTTCTACCTTGTATAATTGTTATTTCCGATAGAAGTGATAAATCCTCTTTCTTCACATTTAGTGATTAATTCATCGATATCTTCTTGATCTAAACCTAGATCGTTTTCTAGTTTTGTACTTAATTCTTCTTTGGAAAGAACTACACCACCATCAAGGAAATAGTCTTGGATTGTGAGAAATTCTTTTTGTAAGAAAATAAATTCTTTTGTTGACCAATACTTTTTTTCAGCTAGATCCATATATCTTACTAGCTCTATTGTATTTGAAATTGGTTTACTGCCTGATTTAATCATTTCGTCAACAAGATTTTTATCAATGAAGTAGAATATCTTACAGTAATCATAAACGTCTTTAAAACTGTCTAGAAATTCTTTTAATGCCTGCATATTGCTATCTGAAGAGGCTTGTAAAACCACATCAGAAAGACCTTGGTAATAATTATTTAATTCATAAATAAATGTATCAAATCGATCAAATCGATTTCTTCCTTTAGCTGTCTGCATGTTGCCAATGGCTTGCATTAGCGAAAAGTTGATCAGAGTGTGATGCTTTTTATGACATCTTGATAACTGTTTAATGGCCATTTTTTTTCTTTTTCTGAAGTATCCGTATCATCTTTGATGATTTTTAAAAACATATCGCATTTCTTATTGTTGAAATTGAAATCACATTCACCACCAAGTCTGTATGCGGCTCGGATGTACTGATTATCTATGATTTCAGTACCTTTCTCAAGAATATAAAGTCGATTATCTTTATATTTTGAAGGTTTATTTATGTAGTTAACATCAGAATATCCAGTTTTACAGTAATTATAAAAAACTTGTTTCTGTAAATCATAGTGCTTATTAATATAATCACTATTACGATAGACTTGCTTATAATGTTCCAAAGCAGCTGGGGAAGAGTCCGGGTCATATTTGATACCTTGTTGCATTTCAACTATTTCTTTATTCTTAAACATATAAAATCCTCCTTTGTGTATAATCCAAAATAAAGATATAATACATTCTAATAATACATGGAAAGAATATGCTTGTAAAGTGTAAAATAACAATAATATGGATTATATTGCAGATTTATGTTTTGTAGTATATGATATATACAAGAATGATTGAGGTGATTTTTCATGTACAAATATGATCTAAGTGTAAGTATGAGCGATACAAATCTCGGTATATCTGAAGAAATTAGGGAATTGATGGTGGTTGCTGCCAATTCAGCGAATTCTCGTAGAAATGCTTCTCGAAAAGGAAGGGCGTTTGAAATTAAAGAGTTGATTGATGAAAAGCATATTCATGTTTGTTTACTTTCAGATACTGAGGTAATTCCTACCCGAGCCCTTTCTGCATTATCAAGAGGTATGATCACATGCGATTCCAATGGTATATTAGAAGGACATTGTTTTAGGGGTCGCGTATTTAATGCATCATTAATAGAGAGCAATGAAAAGAGAGAAACAACCCTTTCGGATGTGCAAATGTTGCAGGAAATTACGGCTATGTTGTTTGATCGTGTTTCTTTAAATAATCGTGAAAAGAAATTGGCAAGAGATACGTGTGATGGAATTCGTAGTATCGTTATTGATTATTTGAATAAAAAATCAGTTTCTAAATAAAGATGCTTCTGTTGGTTATACGGATTAGTCTAAGTAAAACAATTTGAATAAGTCATTTAACTGACGATTTTTCACAACATGCAATGAAGGTTTGTATAAGAGAAGGAGGCAATTTTTTGTATGAGAACACTTGTGATGAATGGGATATATCAACATTTTAAAGGAAAGAAATATAAGGTTTTGTTGATTGCGAAGAATACGGAGACAGAAGAGGATATGGTGGTCTATCAAGCGTTATATGGGGACTATGGATATTTTGTACGTCCTTATTCAATGTTTGTATCTGAGGTGGATCATGAAAAGTATCCTGATGTAAAGCAGAGGTATCGTTTTGAGTTTGTAAAGGATGAAAGTGAGTAAAATATTTTCATTTTGTCATATGTTAATGCGAAAGAATTGAAAATATGCTATATTTATAGAAGTTAGATGAATTCTAGCCAACATAATGATAAATACGCCAACATGTCATTAAATGAATACTCATCTAACAGTCACTGAGAACTAGTCTCCTAAAAACACTAACATGCTAGTTCTCTCCTCTTATAAGTAATGATTGGGAATCTGTGTGATTCTTTTTTTTATGATCATTTATTTGAAATATTAATATATATATTAACAAACGATAACGTTCTTATATGGTATGAGATTATGGATTATGAGTATATTTTAATTTTTTTTGAAAGCATGGGGCTGTTGTTGCCCAAAAAATGAAGAACGATTTTTTGAATGAATTCGTTGAAGATACTTATATATTGAAGTATTTTTTTAAAGAATGGTCGTGAACATAATATTATGTATTTAAAAGGTCCTAATATGATAACGCTTTTTAAGAATCACGTTCGCATCTGTATTGAAAGTGTGGATGCCATTTTCTATCGCGTCTCAAGAGTGTCTTTTGTGGATTGGGCAAAGCTAAGGGAATATACGGAATATTTAAAAAAATATATTTAAAAGGAAGTTCTTTCATTTGAGCTTCATTTTCTGTATATTATAAATGATAATTTAAGAGTTTGAAATATAATGATAACGAATGGAGAAGGTGAAATTATATGGGTTGTGAATGTGTTTTAAAGTTTCTTGAAAGAAATAATATGCCTGTTCTTACTAAGAAAAAACATGATTATTTGATGTATGATGATGAATGTATATATATCTTAAAAGAAGGTGTAGTTAAGGTAAGTATGATTTTAGAGGATGGAAGAGAGTTTAATGTTACGTATCTAAAGGCACCCGATGTAATTTCACTCTTTCTAAACGAATTGAATCAGGTTACAATACATCCTTTGCGTGTGCGTATTGAAAGTGAAGAGGCTGGTTTTTATTGCATATCAAAGGAAATGTTTGAGGATTTAGTAGAAGATGATGAGAATGTCAAAAATTGCATAGATACGTATTATCGAGAGAAATTAAAGAAGGCGATCTATCGACAGCAGTTTATGACAATGAATAGTAAAACAGGTGTGGTTTGTACTTTTATTTATCGTTTAATTCCTTTGTTTGGAAAAACAACTTCGAAAGGAATTCTTATTGATTTGTTTGTGACAAATGATGATATTGCAGGCTTTTGTGGTATTTCCACGCGTAATAGTGTAAATCGTATTTTGCGTGGATTAAGAGATGAGAAAGTCATTCAAATTGTAAATAATAAGATATTGATTAAGAATGTTGATTATCTTAAGCAATATGCCTAGTGTGATGGTGTGCTTTGTGCATCATCTTTTTTTGTTTCATTAAAAAAGAGCTGAACTTAGTAATGTGGTAAGAAGTTCAGCTCAATTCATAGGAAACTGGATATGCAAATTACATGTTTCAACAATTATCCAACAATGTAAAATATATCATTCTATTGTTATATATTCAAAAAATTTCACGAAAGAAGAGATAATTCTTCCTTTAATGCATTCACATCGATTGGTTTTGCAACATGTGCATTCATGCCAGCACCCAAGCATTCTTTGATGTCATCCTCAAAGGCATTGGCACTTAGGGCAATGATTGGCGTAGTTTTCGCATCTTCTCGATTTAGTGAACGAATTCTTCTTGTAGCTTCTAATCCATCCATAACAGGCATCATTACATCCATAAAGATATAGTCAAATGTATGAGTATCGGATTGTTCAAAAATATCTAGGGCTTCCTTGCCATTTTGGGCAGGAGTTACAATTAATCCTAAATCTTGGAGCATGATTGTTGCGATTTCTAGATTGATTTCGTTATCTTCAACAAGAAGTGCTTTCTTGCCAGATAGATTGAGTTCTTTTTCATTTGTTTGAACTTTTATTTTTGGATTTGAATCCATCTGAAGTGGAATGGTGACAACAAATGTAGTACCTACATTTTCTTTGCTGTCCATTTCAATCGATCCATCCATGATATCGACAATGTCTTTGACAATCGATAGGCCTAGACCGGTTCCACTATATCCTGTAATGGTTGCTTTGCCTTCGCACGCAAAGGGTTCAAAGGCATGTTTTTGGAACTCTTCACTCATACCTAGTCCTGTGTCGCTACATACAAACTGCATAAGAGCCATATTTTCATTGCTTGATATTTCTTTACAATACAAAGTAATGGATCCATTCTCCTTATTGTATTTGATGGCATTTGAAGCGATGTTCATTAACAATCGGTTTAAGTATTCTTGACTGCCAATAAAATAACGGTGAGGAATATAGCTCAAGGATTTACCACCAATAAACTGTATATTGTGTTCATTGGCACTTGTTTCAATGATGGCTATGATGGAATTGAGTGTTTCAATTAAATCAAATGGTTTGGATTCTAACACCAATGCGTTGGATTCTACTTTACTCATATCGAGAATGTCATTAATTAAAGATAGAAGATAATCTAGAGAGGTAAGGACCTTTTCCTTACATTCACAAAGCTTTTCTTTGTCATTTCCATAGCGTTGGGCTAGATTGATCATACCCACAATTCCATTCAATGGCGTTCTTATATCGTGACTCATTCTTCTTAGAAAGTTTGTCTTTGCGACATTAGCTTGGTTAGCTTTTTCTGCAGCTTCCTTTAGTTTTTCTTTGACCTCTAATTCTTTATGCTTAATTTCATCAATATCTGAAATTGTCATTAAAACATCAGTGATATTTCCATCCTTATCCTTCTTTTCAACAATGAAGGAGCATGTATACCATCTTCCACTTATACCCTCTAATTCCATAGAAATCATTTGTTTATTTTTCATTCGGTTTGGTAGGGTAGTAAAGTTAATGAATTCTAATATATCATCTTTATATTTAGGGGCAGCATTCACATTCACAAAAATATCTTTAAGCTGTTCTATGCTTCCTGTTGAATGGGGTTTAAAAATATCTTTATCAAGATTTTTATTAGATAAAATCATATAAGTTTTATCAACTAGATTAATGGTTGCGATACCATTATAAATAGAACCAATGGCACGAATAATGTTATTGAAGGTTCTTTCAACAATTAGAGCATCCTGCAGCTGTTTATTTTGTTCCTCACGCTTTTTGACAATATCATTAATATTACGAGATCCCAAAATCACTTTAACACCATGATCGGAAGGAACCTTGACAATCCTTGTTTCCATATAAATTTCTTTAAAGCGAAACTGCAAAGAAAGCTCATCCTGATTTTGCATGGTTTCCATAAGATTTTCTCTTTTTAAACAATCTAAGTAATTCTCATTATCTTTCTTAAGAGATTCAATAGATTGGAATGTAGAAAAAACAGAGGAATATGAATGTTCTAAATTTGCATTTATAAGGGAATAGGTATCTTTGATTACCCTTATGGAATCATTTTCTAAGTCGCATAGGTAAACTATATTATAATCATTACATAAAGCTAAAAGTGTTGACTCAATTTCTGAAGTTTTTTATAGGCAGCCTCAAGCTTTTCCTTTTGAAGATTCTTTTCTTCTACCAATTCTTGAAGTCGTATTTCATTTTGATGGTGTTGCTGCATCAAATCATCCATGATCTTAATGCCAATCACAACTTTAAAACTATCTTCATCTTCGTTTAGCTTAATAGCACGAAAAGAATGATACTGATTTCCTTTTGGGTTTGGCTTTGTCTTAAAGCGATATTTCACAATACTTTGATGCTTCAGCAAGTGCATTAAATGATTTGGTTGAAGCTCATTCCAAAAATCAATGGATGAATCCTGTATATAAAGGGTATGAAAATAATTGATCATTTCTGTATATTTAGATAAAGTTTTAGAATCCAGTTTTTGGATGGCTGCATCCGTATGAGTTCCAGTGTCGTATTTTATAATTTCAAGTGTATCTTTGATTAAATCACACTGAAAAATGGCAGTGAAGTCACTACATAATGCTTCATATAGTTCTTTCATCATAATCATGCCTCCTCATTTTAAAAATAAGACGCGTACACAGTCGTGTTATGAATAAAGTTATATTTAATCAATTTAGAATTATTTGATATTACAATCATAACCCACATCCTATGTTTTTCTTAGTCCAATTGAACTAACACACTCTAACGAGTGTGGGCTTTTTTTTAATATAGCCTAGTTCTTCTCCTGTTTCTTATTCTATCATAGTTTTGTCTTTATTTTTGAAAGGATGTGTT
>ENA-OQHI01000762-OQHI01000762.1-human-gut-metagenome-genome-assembly--contig:-NODE-762-length-18450-cov-4.904479_pt1 | contig 18450 bp, 12 predicted proteins | sample MGYA00242561_ERZ504713 | MGnify/ENA primary metagenome ERZ504713 (study PRJEB26092, sample SAMD00036217) | human gut metagenome | host: Homo sapiens | study: EMG produced TPA metagenomics assembly of... | reverse complement strand
GGCGGCAGGATCGGTACCGGCCAGAACCAGCACATACTCGCCGCGGGGGTCGTTGTCCTTATAAAAGGCCACGGCCTCGCCGAGAGTCGTCTTTTTGATCTCCTCGTGCAGCTTGGTCAGCTCACGGCAGAGCGAGACCGAGCGGTCCGCACCGAAGGCAGCGGCCAGGTCGTCCAGCGTGCCGCGCAGCTTGTGCGGGGCCTCGTAGAAGATCATCGTGCGGGTCTCGTTCTGCAAAAAGGCCAGCCGTTCGCGGCGGTCCCGCTTGGGGACGGGCAGAAAGCCCTCGAACACAAAGCGGGCCGTGGGCTGGCCGCTGGCCGCCAGCGCTGTGACGCAGGCCGATGCCGCCGGGATGGGCACGACCCTGATGCCGCGCTCATGGGCCTCGCGGACGATCTGCTCGCCGGGGTCGCTGATGCAGGGCATACCGGCATCGCTGCACAGGGCGCAGTTCTCGCCTGCCTCAATGCGGCGCAGGATCCCCTCGCCCTTCTGCAGGGCGTGCTCGTAGTAGCTCACCATCGGCTTTTTCAGCCCCAGAAAGTTGAGCAGCTTCATGGTCACGCGGGTATCCTCTGCGGCAATAAAATCTGCCGCGCCAAAGGTGGCTGCCACACGGGGCGGCATGTCATCCAGGTTGCCGATGGGTGTGGCAACGATATAAAGAGTACCTGCCATAGTATCCTCCCATTTGATTTGTACAAAACCTCTCCGTCATCCCTACGGGATGCCGCCTCTCCGAATAGGAGAGGCAAGCACATTTGGCTCCCCTACCAGGAGCCGCAGCCCGTACTTGGCGCGCAGCGCCTGAGAGGTTCAGCGTCCATACATTGCCGCGCCTGCCGAGATGAGCACATCCGGCTCGACCCGCAGCCCTGTTTTTCGGTTCTTCTGTGCTTCCACCAGAAACAGCCAGGGGGCGGCATCCGGCCGGTTCTTCACAAAGGCCAGCCGCTTGGGCTCCAGCCGGTTGGCCCGAAGGACAGCCAGCACCTCGGCCAGCCGCTCAGGCCGGTGGCAGAGCGAGAGCCGCCCGCCATCCTTCAGCAGCCGGAACGCGCACTTGCAGACATCGTCCAGCGTGCAGTCCGTCTCATGGCGGGCTGTGGCCCGGGCCCCGTCGGCGGCCTGCTCTCCCGCCGTAAAATAGGGCGGGTTGCAGGCGCACAGGTCGTAGCTGCCCTCGCCCTCCCGGAAGGAGCGCAGGTCGGCGCAGACGGGCGTGATGTGCTCAATGTCCTGTTCGGTGCAGGCGGCGGCCAGCAGCGCGCTGGCTTCGGGCTGCAGCTCCAGCCCCAGGCAGGGGCCGCGGTGGCCCCGGTCGTGCCATTCCAGGCTCACGATGCCGCAGCCGGAGCACAGGTCGGCGGCGCGCCAGGCCCGCTTTGGCTCCGAAAACCGGGCCAGCAGCAGCGCGTCCGAGCCAAAGCGGTGCACGGCTGAACAATAGACTCTTGTTCTATTATACAAAATCTCGGTGGAATGTTCCATATACAGCACCTAAAATCCACTGCCAAAATATCGGGCGGAAAAATCGGGGAAAATTGTGCATGAAAGAAAAGCAGCAGACCCGCTTTTGACAGGTCTGCTGCTTTTGATGCGTTTTTCAGTGTTCGCCGTGAAATTATTCAGCGGTGATAGCACCGGTGGGGCAAGCACCCTCGCAAGCGCCGCAATCGATGCAAGCGTCTGCATTCACAACTGCAACACCATTCTCAATGGTGACAGCACCAACGGGGCAAGCGCCCTCGCAAGCGCCGCAGCCAACACATGCGTCAGAAACCTTGTGTGCCATAATAAAACTCTCCTTTTATCACCCGTGCACTAGCTTTAAGAAGAAGTCTGCCCTCGCACGGTGCCAGCAGGCTTCCCCGGAATTCATCCTTGTCTGCATTCTAACAAAGTGGAAAAGAAAAGGCAAGACTAACCGTGTGCCATAAAAGCCCAAAGTTTTATTTTTGTGGGGTTGCACAAAAGCAAGGCCTAACTTTGCGGGAAAATTAAGAGAGTTTTTTGGCGAAAATCACGAAGAATGGTTAGTTTTGCGATACTAACCGCCGTGATATCCCACTATTTTTCTGGGAATTATTTCTCTTTTTTGGGGCATTTGCCGCAGCCCACATTGCCCTTTTCATCGGCGGATGCCACCACCGGGGCGGGGTTGCGCACACCGGAATAATCGTCGTCCGGGTCGGGGCGGCGGGGTGCCCGTTTGCCGCCGCTGATATACTCACACACGCCCACCTTATAGTAGCGCGGGGTCAGGGCTTCGGTGCCGCAGCGCACCCGCAGGTAGCCGGAGATGGGGTTCACCTCCAGCACGGTGCCCAGACCATCCGGGGTGCGCACGGTGCTGCCCACCATGGGCATGATGCTGTTCAGGTACTCGTAGGCGTTTTCCTCGTAGGAAAGGCAGCACATCAACCGGCCGCAGGCACCGCTGATCTTGGTGGGATTCAGGGAAAGGCCCTGCTCCTTGGCCATCTTGATAGAAACGGGCTGGAAATCCTTGAGGAAGCGGCTGCAGCAGAAGGGCTGGCCGCAGATGCCCAGGCCGCCGATCATCTTGCTCTCGTCGCGCACGCCGATCTGGCGCAGCTCGATGCGGGTGTGGAAAATGCCGGCCAGATCCTTGACCAGTTCGCGGAAGTCCACCCGGCCGTCGGCGGTGAAGTAGAACATGATCTTGGAGCGGTCAAGGGTGTACTCGGCCTCCACCAGTTTCATTTCCAGGCCGTGGCGGACAATGCACTCCTGGCAGGTGTGGTAGGCGCGCTTTTCATCCTCGCGGTTCTGGCGCATCCGGCGCACATCCACGCTGTCGGCCATCCGGGTGATGGGCTTGAGCGCCTTGGAAACGGCGCTGTCGGCGATCTCTTTCACGCCCTGCACCACCTCGCCGCACTCAATGCCGCGGGCGGTCTCCACGATCACGTATTCGCCGGTTTTGATGTCGGCCCCGGCAGGGTCGAAATAATAGCTTTTGCCGTTTTCCTTGAAACGGACAGAGATGACTTTTTTCATACTGTTCCTCACAGGGGAAACTCCCCTATCTCGTAAAAAGGCCCGCAGAAGGGCCTAAAAATCCATTCTAAAGATTATTATAGCATAAACGTTGAAAATTGAACAGCCCTCTCAGGCTCACTTCGTTCGCCAGCCCAGGTTGTGGCTCCCAGCAGCTGCTTCGTGCAATTGCACTCGCACCTTGCTGGCCACTGCCCCAACAACTCCTCCCTCAATCCGCCACTGGCGGCGGTCGTCGTCGTTGCCCCCAAAGGGGGAGCCGATAAAAAATTTTCATCCTCTGCAACATTCCGCCCCGCTCATTCGTATCCCACTTGAACTCCGTCTGAAATTTGATCTCCAAAACGTCAAAAAACTGAGGTATCACCCGGATTTCACAAAAGATTTTCAAGATTTGCTAAAGAATCTCCGGGCAAGCCTTGCAAGCCCCGGAACCGGGTGTATAATAGGGATATCGACTTTGAGCCGCTCTGAGAAAAAAGAGCAGCCGCGCAATGCGTGGGAAAACACAGAAACGGTAGGAAGAAATGGAAAAATTCAGCGTCAAAAAACCGTTCACCGTTCTGGTTGCAGTCATCATGGTCATTATGCTGGGCCTTGTGTCCGTGCAGAATATGCAGACCAACCTGCTGCCAAACGTGAACACACCGTACCTGATGGTGGTCACGGTCTATCCCGGTGCCAGCCCGGAGCGTGTGGAGAACGAGGTCTCCGACGTGATGGAGAGTGCGCTGGGCACCATCTCGGGCGTGAAAAACGTCACCGCCACTTCGGCAGAAAACTACAGTCTGCTGCTGATGGAGTTTGAGGACGATACGGACATGAACAGTGCCGTAGTCAAGGTGTCCAACAAGGTGGATCAGACCACCTCCAGCCTGCCAAGCACCTGCATGACCCCCTCCATCATTGAATATACCCTGAACATGAACGCTTTTATGACCGTGGCCGTCAGCCGCGAGGGCAGCGATTCCTATGAGCTGGCCGATTTCGTCAACGACACCATGGTCCCCTATATCGAGCGTCAGGGCGGCGTTTCCAATATTTCCGCCAATGGCCTGGTCACCCGGATGGTGCAGGTGCAGCTCGACCAGGAAAAGATCGATGCCATCAACGAAAAGCTGCTGGAGGTCATTGACGTGCAGCTGGCCGATGCAAAGGCCCAGCTGGATGATGCCGAGGCCCAGATCGAGGCAGGCAGAAAGGAGTACGAGACCCAGCTGGCCAATTACGACAAGCTGGTCAGCGATACCATCAACAGCCAGTACTCCGGCGAGCTGCAGGATTCCTTCATGCTGGTCAAGAAGCAGGCACAGGCCCTTCTGGAGAGCGTCAACCAGCTCATTGCCGTGGTCAACGAGCCTGAGATCCAGCAGGCCCTGATCGATGTGCGGGACGGCCTGCAGCGGGTCGTGGACAAGTTCAACGAGACCGGAATGCAGGATATCGATTCTCTGATCGAGATCGTGGCGGAGCTGCGCGATATCACCGATAAGGTGACCACCGCTTTGCAGGATCTGCAGCAGCGCCTGAACGCGCAGGGCGACACCGCCGGCACAACGGCCGGGGAGCTGGTCGATGATCTGCAGGTGCAGCAGAGCCTGAGCAACATTTATAACACGCTGGAGAGCACCATCAAGGCCATGGACGACGTGCCCGGCCTGATGGACCAGTTCACCCAGATCGTGGGCAGCTATTCCCAGCAGCAGCTGCAGGCCTATATCAAGTTCACCGAGGCCCGCGAGATGCTGAACAATTACGAGCAGCAGCTGGCCGATGCCAAGCAGCAGTATGAGGATGCCAAGCAGATGGCCATGGAGAACTCCGACGTGGCCAAGATGCTGGATATCAACACACTGGCACAGCTGATCTATGCCCAGAACTTCTCCATGCCCGCCGGTTATGTCAAGGATTCCAGCAACAAGTCCTGGCTGCTGAAGGTCGGCGAGGAGTACGACAGCATCGAGGATATCTCCGGTGCCCTGCTGCTCCATGTGGACGGCTTTGGCGATGTCCGCCTGTCTGACGTGGCCGATGTGCAGATCATCGACAACGCGGAAGACAGCTTTACCCGCCTGAACGGCGAGCGCTCCGTGGTGCTGAAGATCTTCAAGAGCAATTCTTCCAGCGCCGGTGAAGTTTCCGGCAACTGCAAGGCCGCTTTCAAGGAGCTGGAACAGAAATACGATGGCCTGCATGTGGTCGTGCTGTCCAACCAGGGCAACTACATCAGCATCATCGTCAGCAGCATCCTGAGCAGTATGCTCATCGGTGCGGCCCTTGCCATCATCGTGCTGGCCATCTTCCTCAAGGATATCAAGCCCACGCTGGTGGTCGGCATCAGTATCCCGCTGTCGGTGCTGTTTGCCGTGGTGCTCATGTACTTCACCGGTCTGGATATGAATATTATGACGCTGGCGGGCCTGTCCCTCGGCATTGGTATGCTGGTGGATAACTCCATCGTCGTCATCGAGAACATCTACCGTCTGCGCAGCCGCGGCGTGCCCGCTGCCCGCGCGGCGGTCCAGGGCACCAAGCAGGTGGGCATGGCCATCATGGCTTCCACCCTCACCTCTGTCTGCGTGTTCCTGCCCGTCATCTTCACATCGGGTGTCATCAAGAGCCTGCTGCAGCCCATGTCCATGTGCATCGGCTACTGTCTGGCTGCTTCCCTCATCGTGGCCCTGACGGTTGCCCCGGCGGCCTCCTCTACCCTGCTGAAAAACTCCAAGCCCAAAGAGCTCAAGTGGTTCGACAAGGTGCAGGAAAAGTACGTCAAGAGCCTGGAATGGTGCTTCCAGCACCGCTGGGCACCGCTGGGCGCGGCAGTGGTGCTGTTGGTGTTCTGCGGCTGGCGCGTGATGTCCATGGGCGTTGAGATGCTGCCCACCATCACCAGCAACGAGGCCATCGTCACCCTCTCCACCGAGAAGGATATGACCAAAGAAGAATCCTATGCTGTGGCCGAGAATGTCATTGATGCCCTGCTGGCTGTGGACAACGTGGAAGAGGTGGGCGTTACCACCGACAGCCGCGTGGCCGGAATGGATGTCGGCCAGCTGGGCCTGCCCCAGACCATCACCGACCTGCTGAACGCCGCCAACAGCTACGGCACCTACCAGATCAACGTGATGCTGGACGAGAGCCTCTCCTCCCGGCAGATCGAACAGGCCCGCGAGGCGCTGGAGGAAGCTGTGAACGGCGTGGAGAACTGCACCGCCACCGTTGAGATCAGCGGAATGCAGGAGCTGACCAGCCAGCTGGATATGGGCCTGACCGTCCAGGTCTCCGGCAACGACATCGACACCATGACCGCCCTCTCCGAGAAGGTGGTAGATATGGTCAACGAGATGGATGGCTTTACCAATGCCACCAACGGTCTGGGCAGCGGCGATGCCACCATCAACCTGCAGATCGACCGGGATAAGGTCCGCTCCTACGGCCTGACCGTGGCGCAGGTCTACCAGCAGATCGCCGCCAAGTTGACCACCACCACCACGGCCCAGACCCCCGTTGCCATCGATGGCTCCACCATGAACGTCCAGATCAGCAACAATCTGGACCCCATGACCAAGGAAAACATGATGGATATGACCTTTACGACCTCCGTTATGGCCGCCGACGGCACCACCGAGACCGGCACCTGCACGCTGGGCGATATGGCCACCTGGGTCACCGGCTCCACCCCGGACTCCATCACCAGCAAGAACCAGACCCGCTATATCAGCGTGACGGCGGACGCAGTGGAGGGCACCAATACCACCACCGAGACCCGCGCGCTGGAAAAGAAGCTGAACGAGTTTGCCGCATCCGATGAAATGCCCGAGGGCTGCAGCTTCTATATGGGCGGCGGCTCTGAGATCAACGGCATGGTGGTGGATCAGATGGGCCAGTGGATGTTCCTGGCTCTGCCCTTCGTCTACCTTGTTATGGTGGCCCAGTTCCAGAGCCTGCTCTCCCCCTTCATCGTTCTGTTCACCATTCCGCTGGCCTTTACCGGCGGCCTGCTGGGCCTGCTGCTCACCGGCCAGCAGCTGACCATGATCTCCCTGATGGGCTTCATCGTCCTGATGGGCACGGTCGTCAACAACGGCATCGTGTTCGTGGATTACGCCAACCAGCTGCGCATCGGCGGCATGGAGCGCCGCGCGGCCCTGATCGCCACCGGCAAAACACGAATGCGCCCCATCCTGATGACCACCCTGACCACCGTTCTGGCCATGCTCCAGCTGGTGTTCAGCGGCGATATGGCCAGCCAGCTGATGAGCGGCATGGCCATCGTCATCATCTTCGGCCTGACCTACGCCACCCTGATGACCCTGTACGTTGTGCCCCTGATGTACGACATCCTCTTCAAGAAGCCGCCGCTGAACGTGGATATCGGCGATGAGAACCTTGACGACATCCCCGATGATGCCGCCGAGTATATCGCCCAGAACACCGCTCAGCCGGAGTAAGAAAACTTCCCCAAAGCACCCTTCACAGCCATGTGAGGGGTGCTTTTTTGATACTTGCAGGATAGATAAAATGATGATAAAATATAAACGTAGAAAAGTACTCTTTTTCTGAAACGAAAGGATGGCGGAAATGCGGTTCGTACAGTTGGATGAGAAGAATGAAGAACGCATGAATGCTATCCGTAAATTCACCCTGATGGATGACACCTTTATGACACAGGTGTTTTCAGGAGATAAAGAGAGCACACAGGAGCTGCTTCGCATCATCCTGAAACGAAAGGACCTGACCGTCGCAAGGTCTGCAACACAGCTTACGATCGGCAATCTGTTTGGCCGTTCTGTACGGCTGGACATTTATGCAACGGATGATGCAGGCAAGCAGTATGATATCGAAGTACAGCAGGAAGATAAGGGAGCCGCTCCGGAACGGGCGCGGCTGAACAGTGCGATGTTTGATTCCCGCCTGACGACTTCTGGTGAAAAATATTCTGACCTGCCTGAGACATATATCATATTTATTACGGAAAATGATGTTTTGGGAGATGGTCTGCCGGTTTACAATATTGAACGGACGATTCAGGAAACCGGGAAGCTGTTCCACGACCGTGCACATATTGTATATGTGAACGGCGCATATCGAGGAACGGATGAGGTCGGCGCGTTGATGCAGGATTTTCGCTGTGATGACTATCGGGATATCCGGAACCCCAAAATAAGGGCAAGAGTAAAATACTTTAAAGAAGAAACGGAAGGAGTGGCAGCTATGTGCAAGACAATGCAGGTGATCGTTGATCGGGAACGAGAAGATGCCGAGGTGGCAAAGGGAAAGCGCATTGCGCTCAATCTCTGGAAGAACGGAGAGCATGATCTGGATAAGATCGCCCAGACCACCGAACTTTCGTTAGAACAGGTGCGGGAGGCAATTACCGAACCGTGTTCTGCATAAGAAAACTTCCCCAAAGCACCCTTCACAGCCATGTGAGGGGTGCTTTTTGTCAATCTGCTAAAAAAATCGCCGCAGCTTTGGCACAGTCTCCAAAAATTGAGGAATTCAATAAAAAATATTGACAGGGGGGGGGGTAGATGTAAAATGAGGTCACACTACGGAAGGTGTAGGGGTATGCTTTCTGTGTGGTAAAATATCATTTTACATTGGAGGTTCTACAAATGAAAATGCTCAAGAAAATCGCAGCAGCTATCATGGCTGTGGCAATGGCAACTCTGATGCTGACCGCTTGCGGCGAGGACAGCGCACCTTCCTACCGTCTGCAGAAGATCGTGGAAGCAAATCAGAAGTCCGGTAAAATCTACGCAGATATGACGTTGGTGACTGATAAGGGAGCTTCTGCGAACTACGTGTATGCCATTAACGGCCAGAATATGTACGCAAAGATTCAGGTTACCGCAGATTACTCGATGGAAGTTGTCGTTAAGGATGGCAAGGGTTATAGGAAGCAGGCTGGCCAGTGGGTTGAGTCTTCTAGCATGGGCGAATCTCTGAAGCAGGGTTCTACTGCTATTACTCCTGTTGCAGGTAACATTGTGGTTGCACCGGAGTACAAGATTGAGGCTACTGGCGAGACCATGTACGCAGAAACCATTGTATCGAATGGACAGGAAATTGCCTACTGCTTCAATGGCGATAAGCTGGCCTATATTGTCACGACCGCTGGGGAACAGAAGATCACGCTGAAGGTCAATAAGTGGGAAAACAACTATGATCAGGCAATTCAGGATAAGCTGGATCTGAAGGCATAAGTACAAAATCAAAATTCATACAAGCCCCGGAGCGCCTACCCCTGGCCCTCCGGGGCTTTTTTCTGCCTATGGGGCAGAACTTACAAAAAAATTCTCAAAATATTGGATAGAATCCCTTAAAAAATGCCAACACAGAAGGAGAAAACTGTGATATAATCAAAACAATAAAGGATAAAACAGAGAGTGTGCTGTCCTGAAAAAATACAAAAGGAGGCGAGCCCTATGGCACAGTTTCTCTCCAAGCCCTTTGGCATGACCCCAAACGGCGAAAAGATCAATGAATACATCATCTCGAACCCCGGCGGGCTGGCGGTCAGTGTGCTGAACTACGGCTGTATCATCAAGAATATCTGGGTGCCCACCAAGAGCGGGCCGGTGGATGTGGTGCTGGGCCACGACACCTACGCCGATTACGTCAAGGACTTTGAATCGTCCGGCAGTACCTGCTGCGGCGCGTTCGTGGGCCGGTACGCCAACCGCATTGAGAACGCCGTGTTCAACGTGGGCGGCAAGACCTACCAGCTGGAAGCCAACAATGGGAAAAACCACCTGCACGGTACCTTTCCGCGCAAACTGTATGAGGTAAAGACCTTTGGCGATACCCTGCTTCTGGAGGCGGAAAGCCCCGATGGAGAGGATGGTTTCCCGGGAAATCTGAAGATCTCGGTGCGGTATATCCTGACCGAGGACAACGCCCTGCGGATGGACTACCGTGTCTCCTCCGATGCCGACACCATCATCAACCTGACCAACCACACCTACTTCAATCTGGATGGCGGCGGCGATGTGCTGGGCCAGAAGCTGCGCATCTATGCGTCCCGCTATCTGGAGGGCAACAACGAGACCTGCCCCACCGGCAATATCCTGCCCGTGGCGGGCACGCCGATGGATTTCCGGGCGGGCAAGCCCATTGGCCGGGACATCGACACCGGCTTTTCCCAGACCACCATGGTGGGCGGCGGCTATGACCACTGCTTTGTCATCGACAGGGGCCGCGGGGCCAGCCAGAGCCTGTGCGCCTGGGCTTCCAGCGATAAGACCGGCATCAGCATGAAGGTCTATACCACCCAGCCCGGCGTGCAGCTCTACACCGGCAATTTCCTGCAGGACTGCCCTGCCCCCGGCAAGGGCGGCGTGCCGATGCAGAAATACGGCGGCTTTGCGCTGGAGACCCAGCACTTCCCCTGCAGCCCCTCCCACCCGGAGTTCCCCTCCACCGCCCTGCGGGCCGGGAAAGTGTTCCGCGCCAACACCACCCTGCGGTTCTTCACCGGCAAACAGTGCGGGAAACTGTAAAATGCAGCCCTCTCATTCAAAGCCTGACGGCTTTGCCCGGGAGGGCCTTTTTCTCTGATTTGCACAAAGCGTTCCATCACTCCATGTGCAAAACACAAAAAACGCTTGTAAATCAATGCGCGGAAAAATAAATGGAAACAAAAATCCATCCTTATAAAATTCCCGTTACTTGATTCTGCGGCCAAAACGTTGTATCCTTGTGGCAGAAGGCGGGCCTGCCCCGCGCAAGCAACTTTGGTGACGAGAAGAGAGGTACTTTTATGGCAATTTTGGTTTCCGGCGGTGCCGGTTATATCGGCAGCCACACCTGTATCGAACTGCTGAACGCTGGCTTTGACATCGTGGTGGCAGATAACTATTACAACGCTTCCCCTGTGGTGCTGGATCGGGTCAAGCAGATCACCGGCAAGGACTTCCGGTTCTATCAGGCCGATATGACAAAGCACGAGGACGTGGAGAAGATCTTCACCGAGTGCCCTGATATCGATGCCGTCATCCAGTTTGCCGCCTATAAGGCTGTGGGCGAGAGCGTTTCCAAGCCCATCGAGTACTACTACAACAACCTCAACTGCACGCTGGTCATTCTGGACGTGATGCGCCGCCACAACTGCCGCAACTTCGTGTTCAGCTCCTCCGCCACCGTCTACGGCGACCCCGCCAGCGTGCCCATCACCGAGGACTTCCCCGTGGGTGCCACCACCAACCCCTACGGCACCACCAAGGCCTTTACTGAGCGCATCCTGACCGATGTCTGCAAGGCTGACCCCACCCTGAACGTGGCCCTGCTCCGTTACTTCAACCCCATTGGTGCCCACAAGTCCGGCCTGATCGGCGAGGACCCCAACGGCATCCCCAACAACCTGATGCCCTACATCGCCAAGGTGGCCGTGGGCAAGCTGGAAAAGGTGCACGTCTTTGGCAACGACTACCCCACCCCCGATGGCACCGGCGTGCGCGATTACATCCATGTGGTCGATCTGGCCCGGGGCCATGTCTGCGCCATCAAGAAGCTGCAGACCAACTGCGGTCTGTTCATCTGCAATCTGGGCACCGGCCACGGCTACAGCGTGCTGGATGTCCTCCATGCCTTTGAGAAGGCCTGCGGCAAGCAGATCCCCTATGTGATCGATCCCCGCCGCCCCGGCGATATCGCCGAGTGCTATGCCGACCCCACCAAGGCCAAGAATGAGCTGGGCTGGGTGGCTGAGTACGGCATCGAGGAGATGTGTGCCGACAGCTGGAACTGGCAGAAGAACAACCCCGACGGCTATCACACCGTGAAGTAAACAGAACTGTTCTCAAAACGCACCTTTGAACGTGAAAATTCAGGGGTGCGTTTTCTTTTGCCCGGAAATCTGCCGGAACAGGAGAAAGATTTCTACAAAAAACAGCGGGGACAGGCGAGAATTTTTGCCGCTTCCTGCCTTGACAATGCCTTTGAGTTAGCTTATATTAAGACTGTTCACATACACTAACATTTTGTCGAAGGAAAGGCATCTGCCATGACATTAAAGGAACTGAAGATCGGCGAAAGTGCCGTGATCGATACAGTGGGCGGAACGGGAGAGCTCCGCCAGCATTTTCTGGATATGGGGTTGATCCCCGGCGAGAAGGTCACGCTGGTAAAATTTGCGCCCATGGGGGACCCCATGGAGCTACAGATCCACGGCTATGAGCTGACCCTGCGGCTGGACGATGCGGCACGGATCGAGATCACCCCGGCGGAAGCACCCGCAGCGGCCCCGGCACGGAAGGCCGGCCGGATGGTGGAGCACCCGGGCCTGGGCGAGGGCGGCCGCTACCACACCAAAAAGGGCGAACACCCGCTGCCGGAGGGAACGGTGCTGACATTTGCGCTGGCCGGAAATCAGAACTGCGGCAAAACGACCCTGTTCAACCAGCTCACCGGCTCCAACCAGCACGTGGGCAACTTCCCGGGCGTGACGGTGGACCGCAAGAGCGGTGCCATCCGGGAGTACCCCGATACCGAAGTCACCGACCTGCCCGGCATCTACTCCATGTCGCCCTATTCCAGCGAGGAGATCGTGACCCGCCAGTTCATCATTGGCGAAAAGCCCACGGGCATCATCAACATCGTGGATGCCACCAACATCGAGCGCAACCTGTACTTAACGATGCAGCTGATGGAGCTGGACACCCCCATGGTGCTGGCACTGAATATGATGGATGAGGTGCGCGGCAACGGCGGCACCATCAACATCAACGAGATGGAAGCGATGCTGGGCATCCCGGTGGTCCCCATTTCCGCCGCCAAGAACGAGGGCGTGGATGAGCTGGTGGATCACGCCATCCATGTGGCAAAGTATCAGGAGCGTCCGGGCCGGATGGACTTCTGCGGCGAGGATGACCACGGCGGTGCGGTTCACCGCTGCATCCACGGCATCATCCACCTCATCGAGGATCACGCCCGGGCGGCGGGGATCCCGGTGCGCTTTGCCGCCACAAAGCTGGTGGAGGGCGACCCCCGCATTGAGGAAGCCCTGAAGCTGGATCAGAACGAAAAAGAGATGATCGAGCATATCATCCTGCAGATGGAGCAGGAGCGCGGTCTGGACCGCGCCGCCGCCATTGCAGATATGCGGTTCCACTTTATCCATCAGCTGGTGAATCAGACCGTTGTAAAGCCCCACCAGAGCAAGGAGCAGCTGCGCAGCGCAAGGATCGACCGCTTCCTCACCGGAAAATATACGGCGATCCCGGCGTTTGTGGGCATCATGGCGCTGGTGTTCTATCTGACCTTCGGCGTGATCGGCGCGGGGCTGCAAAGCCTGCTGGAACTGGGCATTGAGAACCTGACGATCCTTGTGGACAATGCCCTGACGGCGTGGAACGTCAACGATGCAGTGCATTCGCTGGTGATCGACGGCATCTTTACCGGTGTGGGCAGTGTGCTGAGCTTCCTGCCCATCATCGTGACCCTGTTCTTCTTCCTTTCCCTGCTGGAGGATACCGGCTATATGGCCCGCGTGGCCTTTGTGATGGACAAGCTGCTGCGGCGCATCGGTCTTTCGGGCCGCAGCATCGTGCCCATGCTCATCGGCTTTGGCTGCACGGTCCCCGGTGTGATGGCAAGCCGCACGCTGCCCTCGGAGCGGGACCGGAAAATGACCATCCTGCTCACGCCCTTTATGAGCTGCTCGGCCAAGCTCCCGATCTACAGCCTGTTTGCTGTGACCTTCTTCCCGGAGTACGCCGCACTGGTCATGGTGGGCCTGTATTTCCTGGGCATCCTTGTGGGCATCGGAATGGCCTTTCTGCTCAAGGGAACGCTGTTCAAGGGCGAGGCCGTGCCCTTTGTCATGGAGCTGCCCAACTACCGCCTGCCCGGCCTGAAAAATGTGGCCCAGCTGCTCTGGGAGAAGGCCCGGGATTTCCTCGAACGTGCCTTTACGGTCATCTTCCTGGCAACCATCATCATCTGGTTCCTGCAGAACTTTGACTTCCAGCTCAGCCTGACCGCAGACCCGCAGGAGAGCATCCTGGCCTGGATCGCCAGCGGCATCGCGCCGTTGTTCGCACCGCTGGGCTTTGGCGACTGGCGGGTGTCCACGGCGCTGATCACCGGCTTTATGGCAAAGGAGAGCGTCGTCTCCACCCTTACCATCCTGTATGGTTCCTCTGCCGCACTGGGCGCGGCACTCAGCCCGGCGGCTGCGGCTCCTCTGCTGGTGTTCTGCCTGCTCTATACTCCCTGCATCGCCGCTGTGGCATCGGTCAAGCGGGAGATGGGCGGCCGCTGGGCCACCGTTATGGTCGTGAACCAGTGCGTTGTGGCATGGCTTGCCGCGTTCATTGTGCGGTTCCTCGCCGTGGCGGTGCTGTGACCCTGTCCTGAAGCATATCAAAAGCCCGTACCGTGAAAATCTTCATGGTGCGGGCTTTTTGCGATGAAAAAAATATATGGATCAGGTAATTTTACGCCGCCTGCCCTTGACAACAGAGATTTCCTGTGCTAAAATACTTCAAAAATGAACAATTCAAAAAGAGAGAAAGAAGGGCGCACAATGCGTGAGCTGAACCCCAGTGTGGAATTTGCCAACAAGACGGGCCTTGCGTACAGCGCCGTCTGCAAACCGCTGCGCCAGAAGCTGCACCTGCCGCAGACGGCGTTTGATATCCTGATGTTCCTTGCCAACAACCCCAACTACACGACCGCCCGCGATATCGTGGAGGTACGCCACATCAAGGCGAACCTTGTCTCGGTGAATGTGGACAAGCTGGTGCAGGAGGGCTTTCTGGAGCGCCGCCCGGTGGTGGGCGACCGCCGCAAAACGGAGCTTGCCTGCACCGAAAAGGCGCAGTCCATCATCGAACAGGGCCGCAGGATGCAGGATGATTTCATCCGCCGCCTGATGGCAGGGCTGGAGGAAGAAAAACTCGAGATATTTTTTGAAGTCATCGATACGATGAACGAAAACCTGGATGCGATCCTAGAAGGAGAAGAATAAGATGAACCTGCTGTTTACCATCGTCGTTACCTTTTTTGCCGGAATGGGCGCGGGCCTGGGCACCGGCTTTGCGGGCATGAGCGCTGCCGCGGTCATCAGCCCGATGCTCATCACCTTCCTGGGGATGGACCCCTATATGGCAGTCGGTATTGCACTTTCCTCGGATGTGTTGGCCAGTGCGGTGTCTGCCTACACCTACCACAAAAACAAGAACCTGGATATCAAAAACGGCCTGATCATGATGGCCAGTGTGCTGCTGTTCACCGTGGTGGGCAGCTGGGTGGCAAGCCTGGTGCCTTCTACCACCATGGGCAGCTTCTCGGTGTTTATGACATTCCTGCTGGGCATTAAATTCATCGTCAAGCCCGTTATGACCACCAAAGAAGCCATGCAGGGGGTCTCTGCTAAGAAACGTGCCCTCCAGTCCATCGTCTGCGGTGTGGTCATCGGGATGATCTGCGGCTTCATTGGTGCCGGCGGCGGCATGATGATGCTGCTCATCCTGACCAGCGTGCTGGGTTACGAGCTCAAGACTGCCGTGGGCACCAGCGTGTTCATTATGACTTTCACCGCCCTGACCGGTGCGGCCTCCCACTTTGCCATCGGCGGCGCACCGGACTGGACCGTGTTTATCCTCTGCGTCCTGTTCACCCTGCTGTGGGCCCGCATCGCCGCCGTCTTTGCCAATAAGGCCGATGCCAAGACCCTGAACCGTGCAACCGGCATCGTTCTGGTCGTGCTGGGCATCGTGGTCATGGGCTTCAATCTCCTGACAAAATAAACCGCAAAAAGAAAAGAGCCTGTCTCCCGAAATTCCCTGGAGACAGGCTCTTTTTGTTGTACTTTGGGAAATTACTTTTCTTCGATGGTGGAGTGCTCGATCACCCAGTCGGCGGCGCGGCGGATGGCCTCGCTGCGCTGCATGGCGGGGATGTTGGCGTTGGCCTTGACCTCTTCCAGCGTTTTCTTGGTGCGGTCGGCGCGCTCCTGCAGGTTCTTGGTGATCTCCTCATCGGTGGGCACCAGACCCTCGTTCTGGGCGACCTGTAGCAGAGCCATCCGGGCGCGGGTGTTCTTCTCGGCGGCGGCGTGAACGTTGGCCGTGAAGTTCTCGCGGGTCTGGTGGATCTGGCTCAGGTAGCGGTCCAGGCTCATGCGCTGCATCTGGAGCTGCTGCTGGATGTTCTGCATCTCCTGCTGGTAGGTGCTCTCCACCAGAACGCTGGGGAGCTCGCCCTCAGCGGCAGAGGCCAGCTGGGTCAGCACCTGATCCTTGGCGCGGTTCAGGGCGCTGGCGTGCTTGCCGTCGTGCAGCTGCTTGCGCACCTGCTCCCGGAACGCTTCCATGGTGTCCACCTTGCCCACCTTCTTGGCAAAATCGCTGTTCAGGGCGGGCAGCTGGCGGACGCAGACATCGATCAGCTTGATCTTAAAGACAACGGGCTTTCCGGCCAGGTCCTTGACGTGATAGCGTACCGGGAAGGTGACGTTGATCTCGAATTCCTCGCCGCCCTTGTGGCCCAGAATGCCGTCCTCAAAACCCGGGATCATCCGGCCGCTGCCCAGCTGCAGGGTCTGGTTCTGTGCGGAACCGCCCTGGAAGGGCTTGCCGTCCAGCAGGCCCTCGTAATCGATGTGAACGATGTTGCCCTTGACGGCCGGGCCCTTGTGGGGCACCAGCTCGGCGGCAGCATTGCGGCGGCGCTCCAGCACGGCATCGATCTCTTTGTCGGTGACGGCGGGGGTCACGCACTCCACATGGAAGCCGGTGGTCTGGGTCAGGTTCAGCTCCGGCTGCAGCGGGGTGGTGGCGGTGGCCACAAAGCCCTCGTCCTTTTTAACGCTGACCAGGTCATAGCTGGGATCATCCACCGCCTTGAAGCCGTGCTCGGCCATGGCGGCCTCGTACAGGGCGGGAACATCGCGATCCATCAGGTCGTTGATGGCATCATACCAGAATGTGTGCTCGCCGCGGTCGGCCTCGATCTGAGCACGGTCGGCCTCGCCCTTGGCAAAGCCCTTGATGGTGTAGCTGGCGCGGGTGCGCTCATACACCGCATTGGATGCGGCCTCCAGCTCCTCAGCTGTTGCGCTGAAGGTCATCTTGCAGACACTCTTTTCGGGAGTTTCCACGCTTACCAGTTTCATAGGAATCCAACCTCCGTGTTGCCCCCAAAGGAGCGATTTCAAACATTAATAAAGTTATTATAGCACAAGTGGGGCAAAAGCGGTATAATAAAAGAGAGAAAAAAGTGCGAAGCGGGCGATTTTTGCCCGGCGGAGCACGAAAGGATGTGCATCGGATGCGCTTGTTTGACGTTCTCGGGCCGGTTATGATCGGCCCCTCTTCCAGCCATACAGCGGGTGCCGCCCGGATCGGCTACACGGCCCAGAAGCTTTTGGGCGAGATCCCGGCGCAGGCGGATATCGGCCTGTACGGCAGTTTTGCCACCACCGGAAAGGGACATGGCACGGATAAAGCCCTGGTCGCCGGCCTGCTTGGCCTGCGGCCCGATGATCCCCGCCTGCCCGACAGCTTTGCCCTGGCCGCAGAGCAGGGCATGGCATTCCGGATTCATCCTGTGGAATTGCGCTCTGCGCACCCCAATACCGCTGTTCTCACCCTGACGGGCCGGGAGGGGCGGGTGCTTTCCATGAAAGCCGCTTCGGTGGGCGGCGGGCGCATCCGCGTGACCGAGATCGACGGCGTGCCCGCCGATTTCGGCGGCGACAGCAACACCCTGATCATTCACAATGAGGACACCCCCGGTTGCATCGCCGAGGTGACCACCTGCCTTGCCGTGCGCAGGATCAACGTTGCATCGATGCAGGTGTTCCGCGCAGGAACCGGCGGCTATGCCGTTATGGTGCTGGAGTGCGATTCCCACATCCCCCACCCGCTGGAACGGAAGCTGGCGACCCTGCCCGGCATCCTGAAGGTGACCTGCCTGAATATCGACGAGCCAGAAGAAGACGCGGAGGAATGACCATGTCCTTTTTATCCTGTGAAGAAATGTTGGCCGCTGCCCGCAGCCAGAACCTCTCCCTTGCCGAGGCCATCCTGCGCAGTGATCTGGCCGAGAGCCGCCTGACCGAAGAGGCCAGCCGCCATGCCATGCATCACCTGTGGCATGTGATGGAGGCCACCAGCCGGGAGTATGACCCTGCTCAGCGCAGCCGCAGCGGCCTGTCCGGCGGCGATGCCGCCAAGGTGGAACAGGCCCATCAGGCGGGCAGGAGCTATGGCGGGGATTACCTTGCAGAGGTGACCGCCGAAGCCCTCAAGACCGCTGAGTGCAACGCCTGCATGAAACGGATCGTTGCTGCCCCCACAGCGGGCAGCTGCGGTGTGCTACCGGCGGTGCTGCTTCCCCTTGCCCGTGCAGGCGAGGCCGATGAAGAAGCCATCTGCGAAGCCCTCTATGTGGCCGCAGGCTTCGGGCAGG
>ENA-OQHI01000738-OQHI01000738.1-human-gut-metagenome-genome-assembly--contig:-NODE-738-length-18919-cov-5.277147_pt1 | contig 18919 bp, 12 predicted proteins | sample MGYA00242561_ERZ504713 | MGnify/ENA primary metagenome ERZ504713 (study PRJEB26092, sample SAMD00036217) | human gut metagenome | host: Homo sapiens | study: EMG produced TPA metagenomics assembly of... | reverse complement strand
CTAACTGCGACTAAGACTCTCGCGAGAGCGCTCGAGCCTAAGTCTCCGTAAGGGCTGGATTTCAAAGCTTCCCCTAACCGCCCACAAAGTGTTGCCCGGACAAGAAACTCCAGCCGCTCCCTGAGCGTTAGCAAAGGGGAAAGTGGGGATGTGTGGGAACAGGTATTGGCTGACAATGAATGGAATATAAAATTGAAAGTTTTGTAAGAAAAAAATATTAAACGAGAAGTTCAAAAAGAATAGTCAATTTTGGAAAAATATTTAACTAGAGAAAATTTAGTTGCAGCCAACACACAGCGAGAGGGATCGGGGGTCCCGGGGGCAACAACACTTTTTGGGCGTTTAGGGCAAGCTTTGAAATCCGACACTTACGGAGACTTTCGCTTGGGTCAGCTGACCCAAGCGAATATAGTCGCAGTTAGTGGCTAGTTCAAAGTTGCCCTGCCCAAGTTGTTGCCCCCGGGACCCCCGATCCCTCTCGCGTCCCCTTGAGAAAACTATCTACAAATCTTACATTACAACAACGGAATATTATGCTCCTCCGCCAGTTTCACCGTCTCCTCCGGCCATAACGAACAGTGAACCTCTCCGATATGAGCCTTCCGCAGATAAAACATACAGATACGGGACTGTCCGATACCGCCACCGATTGTAAATGGCAGTTCATCATTCAAAATAGCTCTCTGGAAATCCATTTCCGCACGTTCCTCACAGCCACAAACCTCCAGCTGATGCTTCAGAGCAGCTGCATCCACACGGATACCCATGGAAGAAAGCTCCAGAGCGATATCCAGAACCGGATAATAAACGATGATATCACCGTTCAGCTCCCAGTCATCATAGTCCGGTGCACGACCGTCGTGTGGTTCGCCGGATGCCAGCATCTTACCGATCTGCATGATGAACACGGCACCCTTCTCCTTCACAATCTTATATTCACGATCCTTGGGAGAAAGACCAGGATACATATCTTCAAGTTCCTGGGAAGTGATAAAGAAAATATCCTTCGGAAGAATCTCTTCGATATAATCATACTGAATTGCCATGTATTTTTCAGTCTTCTTCAGTGCAGAATAAACGGTGCGGACAACATCTTTTAAGGTGTCCACATTACGCTCTTCCCGTGTAATGATCTTTTCCCAGTCCCACTGATCCACATAGATAGAATGGATATTGTCGGTATCTTCATCACGACGGATGGCAACCATATCGGTATACAGTCCTTCTCCATGTGCAAAACCATACTTTTTCAGTGCATAACGTTTCCATTTTGCAAGAGAATGTACGATCTCAGCTTTCTGATCCGGCGATTCCTTGATATCGAAGGTAACCGGGCGTTCTACGCCGTTCAGATTATCGTTCAGACCGGATGAAGGATCTACAAAAAGCGGTGCGGACACACGCAGCAGATTCAGGCGGTCAGAAAGGGTTTTCTGAAAAAAGTCTTTTACGGTCTTAATACCAACCTGTGTATCGTGAAGCGACAATGCAGGCTGATAATTTTCCGGAATAATAAAATGTTCCATAACAATCCTCCTCAAATTTGAAAGGCATCCAGCTAAGAATCACGGCAGATACCAACAACTCTTTACCCGTCTACCCCGGTATTATGGTAATATTATAGCAGAAAACCCCCCGAATACAACAATTGATTTTGCTATATCCATGCCAAAACATTCCGCGGGATATTACCAGTGAACAGTAACCGGAATATCGCGTATGCACAGTAAAGATCAATTCTGCCTTGTAACTTAACATCAATTGTGCTACTGTAGTAAGCAGAGTACGTTTGGGAAGGTCGAGAAACGGGATGGAACAGGAAAAAATACTTGTGGTTCTTCCTGTAAAAGAAGAACATAAAGAACGAATCAGAAATGCAGCACCGGACGCAAAGACAACTTACTGCCTGGAAGCAGAGGTGACAAAAGAACAGGTGCAGGATGCAAATATTATTATCGGAAATGTGAAACCGGAATTCTTAAAAGATTCTCGGAATCTGCGCTGGATACAGTTAAATAACGCCGGAACAGAAGGATTTTGTGTACCGGGTATTCTGCCAAAACAGGCACAGCTGACCAATGCAACCGGAGCGTATGGAATGGCAATCTCCGAGCATCTGATCGCGATGCTGTTTGCGCTCCAGAAACGCCTGGACATTTACCAGAACCAGCAAAAAGACCACCACTGGGAGAAACAGACCCATATGATGGTTACAGAGGGAAGCCATGTCTTGGTGATCGGTCTTGGAGATATCGGAACGACATTTGCAAGAAAAATGAAAGCACTGGGCGCGCATGTGACAGGTATCAGAAAGAGCCGGAAACCGAAGCCTGAATATGTGGATGCACAATACGCGATGGAAGCACTGCCGGAACTTCTGCCACAGGCAGATATTGTGGCACTGAGCCTTCCGGGATACAGTGACACCAAAGGCGTCATCGGTGAGAAAGAATTACACCTGATGAAAGAGAATACTATTCTGTTAAATGTAGGCCGCGGAACTGCGATTGACAGTCTGGCTCTTGCAAAAGCCCTGCAAGAGGGAGCGATTTATGGGGCAGGTCTTGATGTCACAGATCCGGAACCACTGCCGGAAGATCATCCGCTGTGGGATGCGCCGCATTGTATCATTACGCCACATGTGTCCGGCGGATATGCACTGCCGGAGACACTGGAAAAGATTCTGGAACTTTCCATCGAAAATCTGGAACGTTATGAGAAAGGAGAAACCCTCCACAATATCATCGACTTTTCTACCGGATATGTGAAAAGATAAAAAAAGGCATTGGAAAAGTTGCATAAAAAATAAAATAAAAAAAGAGAAGAATTTTCAGGGTTCTTCTCTTTCCTTTTGTAGTTAACCGTGTTATACTGTTGTCTACAATATGTTGATTAAAATAAAAGAAAAATACTATATATAGTAGTGAGGAGCGGGAACAATGGTATATATTATCAAGAAAGACGGCACCAAAGAAGAGTTTGATGCCAGTAAGATCAAGCGTGCGGTCAATAAGTCAGCCGGCCGTGTAATGTATCGGTTTACCGATGATGAGATTAATTTTATCTGCAAATATGCAACTGACCGGGCGGAAGCGATGTCAAAAGAGCGAAAAGGCGGAATCCTGATCCAGGATATGCACAACATTGTGGAAGGCGCCCTGGAACAGGTGAATCCTGCAGTAGCAAAAAGTTACCGTGATTACCGGAATTATAAAGTGGACTTTATCCACATGATGGATGAGGTATATACAAAGAGCCAGTCCATCCGTTACATCGGTGACAAAAGCAACGCGAACACCGACAGCGCGCTGGTGGCAACCAAGCGAAGCCTGATCTTTAATGAACTGAACAAAGAATTATACAGAAAATTCTTTATGAACCGGAACGAACTGCAGGCATGTAAAGATGGCTATATCTATATTCATGATCAGTCTGCCCGTCTGGACACGATGAACTGCTGTCTGTTTGATGTGGGATCTGTTCTGCGTGGTGGATTTGAGATGGGAAATGTCTGGTACAACGAGCCGAAGACCCTGGACACCGCATTTGACGTTATGGGTGATATCATCCTCAGTACCGCAGCACAGCAGTACGGCGGATTTACCGTACCGGAAGTAGACAAGATCCTGTCTCCGTATGCGCAGAAAAGCTATAACAAATATTACGAAGAATTCCTGAAATATTCCGATCCGTCCTGGGAAGGAAGAGAAGAAAAGGGTCGTGTATATGCCTGGGAAAAAGTCTGCCGTGACTGTGATCAGGGATGGCAGGGAATTGAATATAAATTAAATACCGTTGGTTCCTCCCGTGGCGACTATCCGTTTGTTACTGTGACACTGGGACTGGGAACGGGAAGATTTGAAAAAATGATCTCAAAATCTTTGCTGAAAGTCCATATGGGCGGACAGGGAAAAGCCGGACATAAAAAACCGGTACTGTTCCCGAAGATTGTGTTCCTGTATGATGAAGAGATCCATGGAGATGGAAAAGAATGTGAAGATGTCTTTGAGGCAGGTGTTGCCTGCTCTGCAAAAACCATGTATCCGGACTGGCTGTCCATGAGTGGCCAGGGATATATTTCCAGCATGTACAAAAAATACAAAAAAGTAATCAGCCCGATGGGGTGTCGTGCCTTCTTAAGTCCGTGGTATGAGCGTGGCGGTATGGAACCGGCAGATGAAAACGATGTGCCTGTCTTTGTCGGTCGTTTCAACATCGGTGCGGTCAGCCTGCATCTTCCGATGATCCTGGCAAAAGCCCGTGCAGAGAACACAGATTTTTATGAAGTTCTGGATTTCTATCTGGAGATGATCCGCGGACTGCATAAGAGAACATACGATTACCTTGGTGAGATGCGTGCTTCCACGAATCCGCTGGCATACTGTGAGGGCGGTTTCTACGGAGGCCATCTGAAACCATCCGATAAGATCCGTCCGTTACTCCGTCCGATGACAGCTTCCTTCGGTATCACAGCACTGAACGAACTGCAGGAACTTTACAATGGTAAATCCATTGCCGAAGACGGAGAATTTGCACTGGAAGTGCTTCGTTATATCAATGATAAGATTAATGTATACAAAAAAGAGGATCAGATCCTGTATGCAATTTACGGAACACCGGCTGAGAGCCTTTGCGGTCTGCAGGTAGAGCAGTTCCGCAAGATGTACGGTATCGTGCGCGGGGTATCCGACCGTCCGTATGTGAGCAACAGTTTCCACTGCCACGTAACTGAGGATATTACTCCTATCCAGAAGCAGGATCTGGAAGGAAGATTCTGGGAATTGTGCAATGGTGGTAAGATCCAGTATGTCAGATATCCGATTTCCTACAATGTACATGCTATAAAAGCACTGATCCGTCGGGCGATGAATCTGGGTTATTATGAGGGTGTGAATCTGTCACTGGCCTACTGCGACGATTGCGGACATCAGGAGCTCGAGATGGATGTCTGCCCGGTCTGCGGTTCCAGAAACCTGACCAAGATCGACCGTATGAACGGATACCTGTCCTACAGCCGTGTTCACGGAGATACCCGTCTGAACGATGCCAAGATGGCGGAGATCGCGGACAGAAAGTCAATGTAAAAACATCAGAAATACAGAAATAATATAGAAATAATATGATAAGAAGAAATCCGTAAAATTCTGAACAGAAATCAGTTGTTTTACGGATTTTTTCTTTGTATTTGCAACCTGGTGTCTGACAGTGTCCAAAGAAGGGCAGGGAGGAATAAATTCTGTGCATCGCGAAGCGTGTTACCGGAAACAGAGTGCACAATAACAACAAATATACAGAAACAAAAGGTGTATCTGTGAAGTATATAGACAAAATCCACAGGATTCTTTATACTTGATATAGATGTGTAGACAGGAGGATAGCAGTATGGGGGAAAAGAAGACACAGCTTCAGAGGGGGGACAGTATACATGGGTAGAAAAAGAAAACCAAAGATGGAATACCGTTATTATGAAATTCCGGCAGAAAGTCCGGTGCTTGCTTTGCTGGGGGATAAATGGGTGCAGAATTACGGAAGGGAGATTGATTATCTGCATTTTCATAATCATCTGGAAGTTGGGTTTTGCTATTATGGGGAAGGCACAGTTACTTTCAAAGAAGAAGACCTACCCTTTGACGCAAATATGTTTACGGTGGTACCGAAGAACTTTCCCCATACTACAACCTCTACGGGAGACAGTGTCAGTTACTGGGAGTGGCTGTTTATTGATGCTGACAAATTCCTGAGGGAAGTTTATAAAGATAACCCCAGGATGGCACAGAAAGTGATAGATCGCGTGAATAAGAGAGCCCATTTTGTGAGGGTTCAGGATAAACCGCAGATCGGGGCACTGGTGCAGCAGATTATTGAATGTATGCGGGAAAGAAAGGAATTCTATCTGGAAGAAGTGAAAGGACTGACTCTGGCTTTTCTTTTACAGGTGGCAAGGTGGAATCGGGAAGAAGAGGAAAAGGCAGAATTCGAGGCGGGAAGTACCAGTCTGATCACACCGGCGATTGACTATATCAGCGAATGCTGTGACCGTCCGATCAAGGTGGAGGAACTGGCTGCGATGTGCCATATCAGTGAAACGCATCTGAGAAGGGTATTTCATGACTGTATGCAGATGTCGCCTGTTGAATATATCAATTGGGTTCGAATTCGCACAGCATGTGGGGAACTGAAGCGTACAAACGATACGGTGGGAGATATTGCCGTACGATGTGGATTCTCCACATTATCCACGTTCAACAGGAATTTTCACAGGATTATGGGCATTTCGCCACAACAGTGGAGAAAGGATCCGGAACATTTTGAACGGAAATTGTTGAATTGTGATATAATAGCCAAAAAAGGGTGGTGAAAATCGTCAAAATACCTTAAATGGATGAAAATGCACAAAAACCTGTTAAATATGAGTAGACATGCGGGAAAAGTATGGTATAATGTGTATATAATGATTCACAGAAAGTTCAAAAACTGTACACATTCACTAATGGGAAAAGCGAGTGAGAGATGCCGGTTTTTGGCAGAGTGAACAAATACATATCAGGAGGATATACATTTATGAAAAGAAAAATTGTAGCAGTTGTATTAGCTTCCACAATGGTATTCGGAATGACAGCTTGTGGCTCTTCAGGAGCAAGCGATTCCTCAAGCACAGGAAGCGACGCAGCAACAGACGACGCAGCAACAGACGACACAGCAACAGATGACGGTTCAGAAGATGCAAACGTTACAGAAGGAAGTTCTGATGATGAAAACACGCTGACTGTTTGGACATGGGATCCGAACTTCAACATCTATGCAATTGAAAAAGCAGCAGAGATCTATGCAAAAGATCATCCTGGATTCAAAGTAGACGTAAGCGAGATCAAATCCGACGATATCGAAACAAGACTGACAACAGCTGTTTCTGCAGGAGATCTGAGCACACTGCCTGACATTTTCCTGATGCAGGATAACTCCTTCCAGAAATATGCTACCAACTATCCGGACGTCTTCACAGACCTGACAGATTCCGGTATCGACTTCAGCCAGTTCTCATCCGCAAAAGTTGCTTACTCCACACTGGATGGTAAGAACTATGGTATCCCGTTTGATAACGGTGCTGTTATCGAATGCCTGCGTACCGATATGCTGGAAGAAGCTGGATACACAGTAGATGACTTCACAGACATTACATGGTCTGATTTCATGGAAAAAGCAAAAGTTGTTAAAGAAAAAACCGGTCAGCCAATCCTGACATCTCAGGCTGGTTCACCTGACCTGGTAATGGAAATGCTGCAGTCCTGTGGAGAGTCTCTGTTCAACGAAGACGGATCTGTTAACATCAAAGACAACAAAGCTCTGAAACCAATCCTGGAGATCTATCAGCAGATGGTTGCAGACGGAACATTAGTAGAAGTTACTGACTGGGATCAGTACATCGCATCTATCAACAACGGCACAACAGCTGGTGTTATCAACGGATGCTGGATCATGGCTTCTATCGTAGCTAACGATGATCAGTCTGGAAAATGGGCAATCACAAATATGCCGAAACTGGATGGCGTTGACGGAGCTACTAACTACTCCAATAACGGTGGTTCTTCATGGGCAATCAGCTCTAACTGCCAGAAACAGGATCTTGCAATTGACTTTATGAAATCCACATTTGCCGGAAGTACAGATCTGTACGATGACATCATCTCCAAAGGAGCTCTGGCAACATGGACACCAGCTGGCGATACAGATGCATATGCTCAGCCTGTAGAATTCTTCAGCAATGAAGCAGTTTATGCTAAGATCGTAGATTTTGCTACAAAGACTCCTTCCAATATCACTGGTGCATTCTACTATGATGCTCGTGATGCTGTAGGTGTTGCACTGTCCAATATCATCCAGAGTGGTGCAGATCTGGACGATGAAATCGCAACCGCACAGGATACTGTAGAATTTAATATGGGTGGCTGATTCAGCTGAACAGTTAAAAACCAAGAAGTGAAAAATAAATAAGAAGAGGGTCTGCTTCGAAAAAAGCGGAGCAGACCCTCTTTTTCTAAGAAATCTCCAAAAGAAAGGAAGGATGGATTTCATGAGCAATCAGAAGAAAAAAGGATTGACACTGGCAAAGAAACACAACCTGACCGGTTGGGCATTCTTACTTCCTGCAACCCTGTTGATTGGCTGGATGAGTTTTTATCCGATGATTCGGGCGTTCATCCTGTCATTACAGACGGGCATGGGTGTAAACCTGAGCTTTAATGGCTTTGCAAACTATGCACGTATTTTAAAAGACCCAACGTTTAAACAGACATTATTTAACACATTCTTCTACCTGATCGTTCAGGTGCCGATTATGCTGGTGCTGGCGCTGATGTTTGCATCTATGCTGAACAACAAGGATCTGAGGTTTAAGGGCCTGTTCCGTACATGTATTTTCTTACCATGTGCGACATCTCTGGTTTCTTACGCTATGATCTTCCGTTCTCTGTTTGCAAATGATGGTTTCATTAACATGGTTCTGCGTAGTTTGGGTATGTCACCGATCATGTGGTTTGGTAATGCATGGACAGCCCGTGCCGTTATCATCATCGCGCTGGTATGGAGATGGACAGGCTACAACATGGTATTCTATCTGTCCGGTCTGCAGAATATTGAATATTCTGTATACGAAGCGGCAAAGATCGATGGGGCAAGCCCGATGCAGTCATTCTTCAAGATTACTGTACCACTTCTGAAACCGACCATCCTGCTGACAGCCATTACATCTACGAATGGTACCCTGCAGCTGTTTGATGAGTCCCTGAACCTGACAAACGGTGGTCCTGGTAAATCTACTATGACAATGTCTCATTATATTTACAACATCTCCTTTAAGCAGAGCCCGAACTTCGGTTATGCTGCGGCGATGTCTATCCTGATCCTGATTATGGTTGCTATTCTGGCAATACTTCAGATGAAAGTAGGTGACGAGCGATAATGGGTAAAGGTAAAAAATTCTTCATGTATCTTATACTGTCAATCGCGTCAATTGTTTCTGTATTTCCACTGTACTATATGTTCTGTGCATCTACAAACAAGAGCGTTGACGTTATTGCAGGTAAACTGATTCCGGGAACGTATCTGATTGAAAACTACAAAGCACTGATCGCGAACCAGAATCTGGGACTGGCCCTGTGGAATTCCTTCCGAAATGCAACAGTACTGACTGTCCTGTGTCTGCTGATTTGTTCCATCGCCGGTTATGGCTTTGAGATCTATCACGACAAAGGAAAAGACGTTGTATTTACCATCCTGCTGACTGCTATGATGATTCCTTTTGCAGCCATCATGATTCCGATGTTCCGTATGTTCTCTACTTTGAAAATGGTAAATACCATGACAGCGTTCATGCTTCCATCCATTGCAACTCCGTTTATGATCATGATGTTCCGTCAGGCATCTAGATCCTTCCCTCATGATATCATTGAGGCAGCAAGAATCGATGGTCTGAGTGAAGTTGGTATCTTCTTCCGTATGTTCATTCCTACCATGAAATCCACATACGCGGCAGCTATCATCATCACATTCATGGGTGCATGGAATAACTATCTGTGGCCAAAGGTAATTCTGCAGAATAAAGATGCGATCACCATGCCGATGCTGGTTTCTAACCTGTTAAGTGGCTACACCGTAGATTATGGTATGCTGATGTTAGGTGTATTTATCTGTACAATCCCGACAGCAATTATCTTCTTTGCTTTCCAGAAGAGCTTTACAGAAGGTATCACAGGTGCTGTTAAATAATAAAAAAGTAGCTGTGCATATGCTGAATGGTTATGTATAAGTAAATTAAGGCGGATATTTATAGTATATGAATATCCGCCTGTTTTTTAGCAAAGATTGAAAAATAGGAGGAAAACAGAATGGGTACTTTCAATTACGATTTGGTAAAAGATCCTACGTATTTTAACGACAACCGTGTGGCTGCTCATTCAGACCACAAATATTACGCTTCTGTGGAAGCGATGGAACAGGATGTGGATAACTTCCGTCACAGCCTGAATGGACTGTGGAAATTCCATTACGCAAAAAATTACAACTCTACGATCCCGGGATTTGAGAAAACAGAATATTGTTGCAAATCATGGGATGATATCCGTGTACCGGCTCATATTCAGATGGAGGGATATGATGTACCGCAGTATGCAAATGTACAGTACCCGTGGGAAGGAAGAGAAGAAGTAGAACCGGGTCAGATTCCGGAGAGATTCAATCCGGTTGCTTCTTATGTGAAATATTTTGAAGTTCCGGAAGAGATGGAAGGCAAAAAAGTATTTATCTCTTTCCAGGGTGCAGAAAGTGGTATCGCTGTATGGCTGAACGGTAACTTTGTAGGATACAGTGAAGATACCTTTACACCGTCCGAATTCGAACTGACTCCTTATCTGAAAGAAGGAGAAAACAAACTGGCAGCTCAGGTCTTCAAATGGACCAGCAGCAGCTGGTGTGAGGATCAGGACTTCTTCCGTTTCTCGGGTATCTACCGTGATGTCTATCTGTATGCGATCCCGGAAGTCCATGTATCCGATGTGAAGATCCAGACACTTCTGGATGATACCTTCACCAAAGCGGATCTGGTGATCGATACCAAAGCAACAAAAGCCGGAAAAGTAAAAATTACATTATCCAAAGACGGAGAAGAACTGCAGAGTGTAGAAGAAACACTGGCAGAGGAGTCTCAGTATGTGATGAAAGTGGAGAATCCTGAACTGTGGTCTGCAGAATCTCCTGTATTATATGATCTGTTACTGGAAGTGATGGATGAGAACGGACAGGTGACAGAAGTGATCCCTCAGAGAGTGGGCTTCCGTCGTTTTGAGATGAAAGATTCTATCATGATGCTGAATGGTAAGAGAATCGTCTTCAAAGGTGTTAACCGTCACGAATTCAGTTCTGTATCTGGCCGTGTGGTATCCAGAGAAGAACTGATCAAAGACCTGGTAACCATGAAACAGAACAATATCAATGCGATCCGTACCTGTCATTATCCGGATGCAGTTGGCATCTATGAACTGTGTGACGAATATGGTATCTACATGATCGCAGAGTGTAACCTGGAGAGCCACGGAAGCTGGGACATCAGTGCAGAACAGACCGGTGACTTCAGCAAAGTCGTACCATGTGACCGCCCGGAATGGATGGATATGATGCTGGATCGTGTCAATTCCATGTATCAGAGAGATAAGAACCATCCGGCGATCCTGATCTGGTCCTGCGGTAATGAGGCATTTGGCGGAAAAGTAATCTATGAGATGTCACAGCTGTACCGTAAGATGGATCCGAACCGTCTGGTACATTATGAAGGTGTCTGCCACGACAGAAGATACAACGATACCAGTGATATGGAAAGCCAGATGTATCCGTCGGTAGAGGATATCAAGGCATTTCTGGAAAAAGACAGAAGCAAACCATTTATCTGCTGCGAGTACACTCATGCAATGGGTAACTCCTGCGGAGGTATGCACAAATATACAGATCTGACCGATACCGAGCCGTCCTACCAGGGTGGATTTATCTGGGATTATATCGATCAGTCCATCTACAAAAAAGACCGTTACGGAAAAGAATTCCAGGCATACGGCGGTGACTTCAATGATCGTCCATGCGACTACAACTTCAGTGGAAACGGTATCGCATACGGCGGAGAAAGAGACGCATCTCCGAAGATGCAGGATGTGAAATTCAACTACCAGAACATCTCTGCCAAAGTGGAAAAAGACCAGGTAACCATCGTCAACAAGAACCTGTTTATCAACACTGATACCTTTGACTGCTTCGTGGTACTTGCAAAAGATGGAAAAGAAGTAAAAGAAGTTCCGATGGAAACTCATGTAGCTCCTTTGAGCGAAGAGACCGTAAGTCTGCCGATTCCGGTACAGAATCTGCCGGGTGAATATGCAGTTACTGTATCCTTCCGGCTGAAAGAAGATACCGTATGGGCAAAACGTGGTCATGAAGTGGCATTCGGACAGGGTGTCTACAAAGTAGAAGCACCTGCAAAAGCTGTAAAACCTGCAAGATTTGAAGTGATCAGATCCGGTCATGACTTTGGTGTTCGCGGTGAAAACTTCGATGTGCTCTTCTCTTACCTGAATGGCGGTCTTGCTTCTTACCGTTACGGTGGAGTGGAGATGATCCAGATGATCCCAAGACCAAACTTCTGGCGTGCACCGGTTGACAACGATAACGGAAGCCTGATGCAGATGCGCTGCGGACAGTGGAAACTGGCCTCCATGTATCTGTCTCACAAATATCCAACCGGAGGACATTATCCGGGAATGCATATCCCTGAGATCGAAGTTTTGGATGACAGTGCAAAGATTACATTTACTTATGCAATGCCAACGACTCCGGCAACCGAGTGCAAACTGAGTTATCAGGTATATGGAGACGGAAGCATCCGCACCACACTGACTTATGATCCGGTAGAGGGTCTGGGCGATATGCCGGAATTCGGTGTTATGTTCAAGTTCGATGCAGATTACGACAATGTAACCTGGTACGGCATGGGACCGGAAGAAACCTATGTGGACAGATGCAAAGGCGCAAAACTGGGTATCTACAGGAACAAAGTGGAAGATAATATGGCAAAATACATGGTTCCGCAGGAATGCGGAAACAAGGTTGGCGTACGTTGGGCATCTGTAACAGACCGTAAGGGCAGAGGAATGCTGTTTACCGGTGATGCTATGGAATTCTCCGCACTGCCATATACACCACACGAGATGGAAAATGCGATGCATCCATTTGAACTGCCACAGGTACACTACACGGTAGTACGTGTATCCAAACAGCAGATGGGTATTGCCGGAGACGACAGCTGGGGAGCAAAACCACTTCCGGAATACCTGATCAAAACCGATGAAAAGATGGAATTTACATTCACATTCAAAGGGATCTGATGAAAATTACAAATAAATAATGAAACGAAAGGAAAAGCCTTTCTCCTTGAAGTGAAGGGAGAAAGGCTTTTCCGGTAATGCAGGAGAAGAACATATGGCAAGAGAAGTAAATTTTGGAAAAATGCTCCATGGTGGAGATTACAATCCGGAACAGTGGCTTCACAGCCCGGAGATTCTGGAAAAAGACATCGAATATTTTAAAAAAGCGAAAATCAATGAAGTATCCTTGGGTATATTTTCCTGGGCAGTACTCGAACCGGTAGAGGGAGAATTCCATTTTGAATGGATGGAAAAGATCATTGACCGTCTGTATGAAAATGGTATTTCTACAATTCTTGCCACCCCGACCGGAGCAAGACCAAGATGGATGGCACAGAAGTATCCGGAGGTGCTTCGTGTAGACGCCAGTCGTCACAGAAATCTGTATGGAGAAAGACATAACCACTGTTATACATCTCCGGTATACAGAGAAAAGACAAGAATTATGAATACAAAACTGGCGGAAAAATTCAAAGACCATCCGGGTGTGATCGCCTGGCATATTTCCAATGAATATGGAGGAGAGTGTCATTGTCCGTTGTGTCAGGCAGCCTTTAAAAACTGGCTGAAAGACAAATATCAGACAGCAGATAAGATGAACCGGGCATGGGCAACCACATTCTGGAGTCACCGCTATAACGATTTTGATCAGGTAGACAGTCCTTCCCCAAGAGGAGACAGCTCTCTTCACGGTCTGAACCTGGACTGGAAACGGTTTGTGACCGATCAGACTGTAGATTTTGTAAAATGGGAGATCCAGGCTCTTAGGGATGCAGGATCCGACAAACCAACCACCATCAATATGATGTACGATTTCCAGGGATTAAATTATCACAAATTTGCTGATGTAGTAGATTTTGTATCCTGGGATAATTATCCACAGTGGCACAAGAAAGAAGAATACCTGACAGCCATGGATAATGGCATGCAGCATGATATCATGCGAAGTATTCAGAAAAAACCATTTTTACTGATGGAGAACTGTCCGTCGGCAACCAACTGGCAGTCCGTAAGCAAATTAAAGAAACCGGGAATGCTTCATGCAGCTTCCATGCAGGCTGTTGCCCACGGATCCGACAGTATTTTGTATTTCCAGCTTCGACAGAGCCAGGGTTCCTCTGAAAAGTTCCATGGTGCAGTGATCGATCATTATGGCAAGGATGATACCAGAGTATTTAAGGAGGTAACGGAAGTAGGAGAAAGTCTGGAAAAACTTCAGGAAGTTACCGGAGCGAAGAACCCGGCACAGGTGGCTGTGGTATATGACTGGGAGAACCGCTGGGCAATGGAAGACGCCCAGGGACCAAGAAATAAAGGACTGTTCTATAAGGAAACAGTGGAAAAATCCTATTACGCATTCCGCAAACAGGGACTGAATGTGGATATGATCGATATGGAGCAGGATCTGGATGGTTATAAAGTAGTAGCAGCGCCTATGCTTTATATGTTCAGGGAAGGATTTGAAGAGAAGATTCGTAAATACGTAGAAAATGGTGGAACCTTTATCCTGACTTACTGGTCCGGTATCGTAGACAGTACCGATCTGTGTTTCCTGGAGGGAACTCCCCATGGACTGATGGATGTGATGGGACTTCGCAGTACAGAGATTGACGGTTTGTACGATGGGGAATATAATAGAGGAGTACCGGTGAGGGGAAATGAGTTGTGCCTGACGAAAGCCTATACCTGTAATCATCTTTGTGAACTGGTTAAGACTTCTACTGCACAGCCTCTGATGACCTACGAAACCGATTTTTATGCCGGTATGCCGGCACTTACCGTGAACCTTTTCGGAAAAGGAAAAGCATACCATGTCTGTGCAGACTTTGAACAGGGATTTTATGATGAAGTTTATCGTAAGATTGCAAAAGAAGCAGGCGTAAAACGTGTAGTTGCCCACATCCCGGAAGGCGTGGAAGTAAGTGTGCGCCGGAATCAGGATACAGATTATGTATTTGTACAAAACCTCAACCGTCAGCCGGTAGAAGTCAAGTTGCCTGTAGAACAGTATCCGGTATGGCTTGGAAAATATGATGGCACTATAGATCGGTTCGGCACCGTGGTATTAAAAGGAAAGGCAGGAGAAAAGGAATGATTCAAGAGAGCATTGTAAAACTGGTACAGTATGGACTGGCAACCGGTCTGGTAGAAGAGGAAGACAAGCGTTATACTACGAATAAAATTCTGGAATTACTGCAGATGGATGCAATCGATGAAGAATATGTAAAACAGATCATGGAGTCTGACGGAGCAGATCAGAGTGTGGTAGGTGAACTGGAAAGCATTCTGGGAGATATCTGTGACTATGCATATGAACATGGTCTGATGGAAGAAAACAGTGTAGGTTATCGCGACCTGTTTGATACAAAAGTTATGAGTCTTCTGGTAGACCGTCCAAGCAATGTGATCCGTCGCTTCTGGGAATTGTATAAAGAAGATCCGGTAAAGGCTACCGATGCACATTACAAATTCAGTCAGGATACCGATTATATCCGTCGTTACCGTATCGCAAAAGACATGAAATGGGTAGCACCGACAGAATACGGTGATCTGGATATTACCATCAACCTGTCCAAACCGGAAAAAGATCCGAAAGCCATCGCAGCAGCAAAGCTGGCAAAACAGACATCCTATCCAAAATGTCTGCTTTGCATGGAAAACGAAGGCTACGCAGGACGACTGAACCATCCGGCAAGACAGAACCACAGAATCATACCGGTAACCATCAACAACAGTGAGTGGGGATTCCAGTATTCTCCTTATGTATATTATAACGAGCATTGTATCGTATTCAATTCTCAGCATGTACCGATGAAGATCGAACGTGCAACCTTCGCAAAACTGTTTGACTTTGTAAAACAGTTCCCACACTACTTTGTAGGATCCAATGCAGATCTGCCGATCGTAGGAGGATCGATCCTGAGCCACGATCATTTCCAGGGCGGACATTATGAATTTGCCATGGCAAAAGCACCGGTGGAAAAAGAAGTAGTGATCCCGGGATTCGAAGATGTCAAAGCAGGCATCGTAAAATGGCCGATGTCCGTCATCCGTATAAGCGGTCCAGACACGGAGCGTCTGATCGAACTGGCAGACAAGATCCTGTTAAAGTGGAGAGGATACACTGACGAGGCAGCATTTATCTTCGCGGAAACCGACGGAGAACCACACAATACCATCACCCCGATCGCAAGAAAACGTGGTGATATGTACGAGATGGATCTGGTTTTGAGAAATAATATTACGACCGAAGAACATCCGCTGGGTGTTTATCATCCGCATGCGGAATTGCACCATATCAAGAAAGAAAACATCGGCCTGATCGAAGTTATGGGTCTGGCAGTGCTTCCGGCGCGTCTGAAAGGTGAACTTGAAGGTCTGTGCAAAGCCATTGTGGCAGGCGAAGATCTGAGAAAAGATGAAGGTCTGGAAAAACATGCCGACTGGGTAGATGAACTGAAAGAAAAATATACTTTCACAGCAGAAAATGTGGAAGAGATTCTGAAAAAAGAGATCGGCATTGTATTCAAGAAGGTGCTGGAGCATGCAGGAGTGTACAAATGCACAGAAGAAGGCAGAACTGCATTCATGAGATTTATTGACAGTCTGTAAAAGAAAATAACGATTTTTATATAATACTTTGGTAAAGTGTTATAAAAATAAAGAGCCGGGTTGACAACAGCAATCCGGCTCCTTATAATAAAAGCATTAACGAAACTACATATCGAGCCAATAGAAGGTTGCAGGAAAGCAGGCGAAAGCCCGCCGAAGGAATAATACTCTCAGGTGTCCGTGAAAACCGGACGGGACTGTAACCGGATGGCCCTCTGGAGAATCCCAAAGATGGGTGCCGAAGGTGAAAGCAGATCTGTGATCTGCGAATCTCTCAGGCAAAAGGACAGTGTGAAAGATACAAAAAAGAAAAGCGGCATATCGCAGTTGTTTTTTGTGTTTCGAGTGGATAATGAATAACAATTCTGAACAGAACCTGCAAAGGCGCAGAATAGTTATGGAAGTATCAGGTCCCGGGGATTTCCCCGGGACCTTTTTTGTCGGAAACGCTGTACTGGTTTCAGGTGAATAAAAAACGCTCTGCAAGGATATGCCCCGGCGCATTCTTTGGTATTGGCTTGAAACGTAAGAAAAAGTGAGGGAGAAGAAAAAACATGGAATTTGTTACAAAAGTAGTTGAGTGTGTCAATACGTTTCTGTGGGATTATGCACTGCTGATCCTGCTTCTGGGAGCCGGTATCATTTACTCGTTCAGCCTGAAATTTATTCAGGTACGAAAGTTTGGTGCCGGAATGAAAGCATTGTTTGGTAATTTTTCGCTGCATGGAGGGAAAGGAGAAAATGGTCTCAGTTCTTTTCAGGCTCTGACAACAGCGATTGCCGCCCAGGTAGGAACCGGTAATATCGCCGGAGCAGCAACAGCGATTGCATCCGGAGGGCCGGGTTCCATCTTCTGGATGTGGGTCAGTGCATTCTTCGGAATGGCTACCATCTATGCGGAAGCTGTTATGGCACAGCATACAAGAAAACTGGAAAACGGACACTATGTAGGAGGCCCGGTATATTATATAAAATACGTATTCAAGGGCAGATTTGGAAAATTCCTGGCAGGTTTCTTTTCTGTAGCTATCATTTTGGCCCTGGGATTTATGGGAAATATGGTACAGTCCAACTCTATCGGTGCAGCATTTAACAATGCATTCCATGTACCGAAACTGGCAGTGGGAATCTGTGTGGCAGTGATTGCCGGCATCATCTTTATTGGCGGTATCAAGAGAATCGCAAGCTTTACAGAAAAAATCGTTCCGATCATGGCACTGTTATACATCATCGGCTGCCTTGTGATCCTGGTGATGCATCTTCCGGGAGTTGGAACTGCATTCAAAGACATTTTTGTGGGTGCTTTTGCACCACAGGCAATTGCAGGCGGTGCACTTGGTGTAACGGTTCAGAAAGCGATGCGTTTCGGTGTTGCGAGAGGACTTTTCTCCAACGAAGCAGGTATGGGTTCCACACCACATGCACATGCAACAGCGGAGGTTAAGGATCCGTGTGATCAGGGAATCATCGCAATGATGGGTGTATTTATCGATACATTTATTATTCTGACACTGACAGCTCTGGTTATCCTGTCCACCGGAGTACTTGGTAACGGACAGACAGGTTCTGAACTGGCACAGAGTGCATTCAACGTAGGATTCGGTAACTTTGGAAATATCTTTATTGCATTGTGTATGCTGTTCTTTGCCTTTACTACAATTGTCGGATGGTATTATTTCGGTGAAGTGAATGTTCGGCATTTGTTCGGAAATGGTGCAGTAAAAGTTTATGCAGTGATCGTTGTGATCTGCGTAATCATCGGATCCACATTGAAAGTAGATCTGGTATGGGATATGGCAGATATGTTCAATGGTTTAATGGTGCTTCCAAACCTGATCGCACTTCTTGGATGCCTGGCGGTTGTTCGCAAATTGACGAAAAAGAGCGAAAAAAGCAAAGAAAAATAATGGAATATAGACAAAAACATAAAAATCCGCTTTGGGGAAAGAAACCAAAGCGGATTTTTTTGAAATTGGTTAAATTGTACTTGATTTTTATAAAACAATGGTATAATATATAAACATAACGAAACAACATTTAAACAATACGTCAAAATCACCAGAAACAACAAGGAAAAGTGAAAGGTATTGTACGAAATGTTCACGATAGTGGGGTGACAAACTATATAATGTCGTGAGCGAAACAAAAGATTCCGTAGTTATTATGACGAAACACAATATTAAGAAAAATTGTGAAGGAATGTAGATTTTCGTTCGTGTTCATACGGTAGGCGCCAGCAGAGTTTTTCTGAAAAAAGTAGTATGGGCAGAAGGAAAATTTATATAGAGACAACGGAAGATTGACGAATATGATGTTGTCTGAGTTATTTTCAAGACCTAAAGGGA
>ENA-OQHI01000719-OQHI01000719.1-human-gut-metagenome-genome-assembly--contig:-NODE-719-length-19329-cov-7.102327_pt1 | contig 19329 bp, 21 predicted proteins | sample MGYA00242561_ERZ504713 | MGnify/ENA primary metagenome ERZ504713 (study PRJEB26092, sample SAMD00036217) | human gut metagenome | host: Homo sapiens | study: EMG produced TPA metagenomics assembly of... | reverse complement strand
TTCATATGGGGTACACCACTGCACCTGTACACCATCTTTTGCATTTAATAAATAACAATTTTGATTCGTTAATATAATCATTCTTTGATTCTTTATATAGTTTTACAATAAAACTTCCTCTTTCATCCAAGAATTCTGGCTGTCTTAAGTTATATTTCTCCATTTCCATCCGGATTGTTGGAATTCCCGAATACCTGTTTTCTGTTATTCCCAATGTTTCAAGTGCCGATGCAAGTACCGGATTTCTTGTATCCGGTTGAATTTTTCCTAATTGGTCAATAGTGATTCTTCCATATAATCCACCTGGATTATGTATTTCAATCCTGTCTTCAAACATTATAAGTTGAATTGGCATTCCTTCTGTATGAATACTATAATCACGATGTACTAATGCATTTATAATAGCTTCTCTAACCGCTGTTATTGGATAGTCTGTTCTGTCAGTTCTTCGTCCGGTTGTCGGACTTATAATTGTCTTTGTCCGCATATTGCGTTTCACAAATAATAATGCCTCATCCAACATTTCCGGAATTATTCCTTCTATTCTCTGATTATCCGAGAATCTTTCCCCCATGTCGCCAAGACTTCCTATTGTTCTCCCAGGAATTACAATTGCCGTAATACACAATTGTGGAAAATATGCCTGTGGATATGGACTAAAAAGCAAAGTCGCACTAAGCGTTACTTTCTCTCCTCGCTTTATGCTCATAAGTTCATAAATACTTTCATTATCAAGTGTTGCTAATCTTTGTTTTCCTCTCTTTAACAGTTCAACATAACGATTCAGTTCTTCCTGATCCAATGACATTAATGTTACTCTCGGAACCTCACGGATATCGTCTTGATATTTTCTTCTATATGCTTCATAACTATATATTTCGTATTCTGTCATCGGTTCATCACTATCCCCAATACGGGTATAGGACCCCTTCAACCTTCCACGTCCTTGATAATAGCAAGGTCTGTCTGCCAAATCTATTCCGGGAATTTCAGCAGAAACAAATTTTTTATTTTCCTTCTCCACAACTGTAATAAGTGGCCGTACAACCGGATTCATCTGCAAGCATTGCTCGTTAATTTTCTTTTGAATGTCCTGAGCATCATAAACACCAACTTCTTTATAATCTTGTTTCTCATCAATTATTATTCTTATGAACTAAAAAAGAACTCAAATTTATACTTCAAATTTGAGTTCTTTTTCATTTTCAATGTCCACTTATTCCTCTCTATATTTTCTAGTCCATCTCTTCTTCAATCTTCTCCGCAACAGCCACATCCGCCGGCAGCCACTCCACATCCGTAAGCTCCTCCCTGGTCAGCCACCTGGCAGCCTCATGCTCCTTCAGCACCAGATCCCCTTTCACGATCTCACACCAGAAGCAATCCATCGAAAGATGAAATCCCGGATAATCATACTCCACCGTCTCGATCCACTCGCCAACCGCAACTTCCGTATCCAATTCTTCCATGATCTCACGCTTCAACGCTTCCTGCGGCGTCTCTCCGGCTTCGATCTTGCCGCCCGGAAATTCCCATCCGCCTTTGAACTCGCCGTATCCGCGCTGCGTTGCGAATATCATCGTTCTTCCGTCTTCCTTTACTGCCTTTATCACTGCTGCCACAACTCTAATCGTCTTCATCTTACCATTTATCTCCCGTCAAAAATCTTCCTGTAACAATCTCTATTCATTCACAATATACTGGTAAATATCCTCTCTCACCGGAGTCTCCAGCTCCCATTCGATCTCCACCGCCGTCTTATCCGTATTCGGCATCACGAACTGCTTCGCATTCCCGGTCGCGATCACACGGCCCAGATAATAGAATTCCTTGGATATCTTATCATCCTTATTCTTTCTCACAAACAGCTGTACATCTATGCCACGTTCTGTTGCGTTCAGGAAATTCTGCACATCTTCCGAATCCATGCTTCTTCCGCTTTTGGAAATCGCGATCAGCCGGTTCTCTGCTACAAAATGATCTTCGTATTTTGTGGTATCGCTGATATTGTCCTGCTTATCGTAGTTAATGAATATCGGAAATGTCTTAGTCTTCTTATCATATTTGTAACCGCCGATGTTCAGCGGCACTTCATTTCTCTCCCAGTTCAGCAGACGGCAGGCATCCTCATATGTATATTTCTGATATAATACCAGATTCGTATCCTGATAATGATGACTGTAATTGACCTTATATCTCGAGATTCCGAAATCTATCAATTCCTCCAAAATCGCACAGAATTCCGGATTCTCTAACATTTTCCCATACACATCGGAAATGCCGTAATCATCCTGTTCCTTCTTCAGAAATACACACTGTGCGTAAGTCTTCTTTGCCGCGCTCGTCGGAAATTCATTGGTCATCATATTAATCACATTTTCCGCGCAATGCTCGTCCATCTCACAATGATACTTCTCGGATAAATGCTTCTGCAGACGTCCAATGATTCCATGGTGATACTGCAACGTACGTTTCAACAATTCCAGCTCATGAATCCGCTTGCCACTTGCCAGCTTTTTGGAAATGAATTCGATCACTTTTTCTTCGTCTTCTGACAGCCGGATGGTATATTCCTTTTCGTATTTCACAAGGAATTTGTAATATGAACCCAGGCTGTTATTATCGAAGATCCGCATTTTGACGGTATAAAATGCTAATAAATCCTCCAAATCTCTTCTAAGCAATACAATTAATTTCTGAATTATCCTATTCCTCTTTTCCAGTCTTCCATTCACTTATAAGATTCAATACCTCTTGTTCATCAACATGATCCATCTCATTTTTATTATAATTCAAGACAAACGATGCTAATTTGATCTGCTCAATATCAGTAAATTGGTTCAGTTTACTCTTATCAAAACCTTGAATCATATTATATACTTCATCTTGCGAAATATATTCCGAATAATTTTGTGGATAAAAACTCCACCCGCTGCCATTAGTACTGTTCCATTTAGTTGCCATTGCGCAAATAAATTTAAGTTTATTCACTTCAGTTTTAAATAAGCCTTTCAAATAAGCATCTACACCATCTTTATCAAAGCACTTCCATAAATAGAAAACATTGTTGAACTCATTCCTATCCAAGATTAATTCGGAATTTACAATATCCCGAACTTTTGCTACATAAATATTTTCCACTTTTTCTAGATGTTCCAAACTTATAATTTGTTTATCCTTTTCTTCTGAATTTCCTGCTAACCTCCCATATGCTAATTCTATTCTATTAATAAATCTGGTCATTATTCCCAACCCAGTTATATCAACATTTTCTATCACTGAGCAGATTATTCCGTATTTTTCTTCCTCCATTTTTAGCCTATCTATGATATCTTCCATAAGATATTCTGCTATATCACTTGCAGATAATGCGAAAAGTTTTTCTGAATTTTCTTCCTTAAATTCCTCCTGTAATCCAAGTAGCACCGATGCAATTAACTCCAAACGTTTATACGGTATCTTATCAACTAACGATCTTATTTCTTCTAAAAAATAGACAATATTTCCTTCCTCATTAATCTTTTCAATAATCTTACTTAATACATCTCTATCAAATTCATAAATACTGGCATTGATTATGCTTCTAGAAACCTTTATGTCATCTAAATCGAACATAAAATATAAATCAAATCTTTCTTCATATGCAATTCGCATCCTACTTCTAATACTTAATGTTGTATTCTGCTTCTAAGGAACATAAATTTTTTGAAATAACTGCATACGGAGACACTCTGCAAAAATATTTTATATCATCAAAATCACATTCAGCGACAATATGAGAAGAATGGGTAGTAATCAATGTCTGAACAACAATATCTAATCCATCCTTACATTTTTTTCCTTCTCTCAGTAATTCTTTTATATTTTTAATAAAAATATATTGTAATTGTGGATGTGTATGCGCTTCTGGCTCTTCGATAAACAGGATATTTATATCTGCAGGCATCTTTTCCTTGTCACTATCACATCTAAATTCTGCCATGATGGTTTACGCTTATATTATCAAATGCCTTCCATATATAAATACACATAACTATTAAAAAACTGTCACATTTTGTCTTTTTATTATTTTTTAACAAATAATTTTAACATTCGTTGTTCTACTCCCTCTCATACCTCCGCCGATAATACTCCAAACTCCGATACCCAAGCACATCCCCCATCTGCTCCGCAAAAGCCACGTTCCCAACAACGTCTCCAATCTCATCCCTCAACGCCAAGGCATATCCATCCTTCTCCACAAAGAATCCCTTCCCTGACGCCTTTAAGTATCGAATCGGCATCCTCTTCGCCTTACTCAGATGCTGCTTATCCGTCACTTTCTTATAATCCTCATAAGTATTCACATTCGGGAAATCCTTCCAGTTCGTCCCGGTATCAAAGAATTCCTTCCAACTCTCCAATACCTCTTCATCCGTAACCGCAAGCCGGATATTTCCCTGATTGTAAAAGCTGTAAAGGATCGGCATCTTATATACTTTCTGCATCTCCGTAGTTTCGATGGTCTGAATGAATTCTCGTCCGATTCCCGCATATAACTCCTGCTCATCCGCTGACAATTCACCAAGTTCATACAGGAAATCAAGATAATGCTGGAATGGATTTTCTTTCGCATGACTGCCGCTGACGCAGCACCGGTAAATCTCATCATCCATATAAGTGAATAAGTCCATTCTACTCGGCCGCTTTCCGTCCAGTAATTCTTTCACACGATAATATTCCTGCCGGATCTGCATTTTCAGTGTTAATTTCTTCTGATCTATTTCCTTGAACAAATCAATCAGACGCATGTCAAAATCAACGATACAGTCATCCGGATATTCCAGATCCTGATACTCACAGGATCCTTTCTTGTTAAATGATTGCTCTCCGCTTAACAATAGCGGTGCTTTTCCCGCCTTTTCATAATTCCCGATGAAATCCAATACATTCAGATATTCTTTTCCTTTATATAGACGAAGTCCTCGTCCCAACTGCTGCAGGAATACGACCGGAGATTCCGTCGGGCGCAGGAACATTACCATATCCAGGGAAGCGATATCCACACCTTCATTGAACATATCCACAGAGAAGATCACCCGTATCTCTCCGTTCTTCAATTTGCGGATAGCTTCGTTACGCTCCTCGGCATATGCTCCACTTTCACCACTGTATACTGCTGCGGATGCGATTCCTCTCTGGCAGAATTCTTTTGCCATGTCTTCTGCATGCTGTCTGGAGCAACAAAATCCGATTGCACGGGAAGAGCGATATTTTCGATAATATTTGTAAATCAGATCATATCTTCTCTCATTTCCGATATAAGCCTGATTCAGCTCCTGCTCATCATAGCGCCCTTTCACAATCCGCAGTCCGGAATAATCTGTCTCATCATACACGCCGTAATAGTGAAATGGTACAAGCATTCCTTTGTTGATCGCTTCTTTTAATGAAATCTGATATGGCACGTTATAATCACAGATTTCGTAGATATTTTTCCCGTCCATTCTTTCCGGTGTTGCTGTTAATCCCAGTAAGAATTGCGGCTGAAAATATTCTACGATTCTCCGGTATTGATCCGTAACCGCATGATGGAATTCATCAATAATCACATAGTCAAAATAATCCGCCGGAAAATATGTCTCATTCAAATATTCCGGTCTTCCGAGTGTCGCTACCGATGCGAAAATGACGGATTTATCCCTATCCTTTTCTTTTCCGTCAAAGAATCCATAATCCTCCGAGTTCCGCACATTTTTGAAAGAAACCGCCGCCTGTTTCAGGATTTCTTCCCTGTGTGCAACGAATAACACCCGTTCATATTTTGCCGAATCAAATGCAGCAAGGTATGTCTTTCCGATTCCGGTGGCCGCATATACAAGTCCTTTCGTCGCACCTTCCATGCGGCTTTCCTGTAACGCATACAGTGCCTCTATCTGTGCTCCCCGCGGACGGTACAACATTCGGACATTTTCCACATTTTCATTCCCACTATCTTCTGCTGTGTCATATTTCGCCAGATCCCTGGACACCGCCGGCTTCTTCCATGCCTTGGAATATCGTTTTAATTCTTCATCATCTATAATGATCGAATGGTTCAGAAACAGATCGTCAAATGTAGCATAGAACAACTCATAATTCTTTTTGTCCAGTGTATCACTGAATCTGTAATTCCATTCGATTCCTGAAGTTAACGCACTTTTGGAAATGTTCGATGATCCGATGTATATTTCATTCGAAGATTCATAATGAAAGATATAAGATTTTGGATGAAATGAGCGTGATGTTTCATTATACAGGCGCAGATCCACACGGTCGCCGAGCTCGCTCTTGATCAGATATAAAGCCGACGGCTGTGTGATCCCCAGATAATTCCCCGTCAGGATACGGATCCTCACGCCCCGGTCCAGCGCCCGCTTCATATCATTTAAGAGCATCCGCACACCCGATTCCATCAGAAATGAGACGATGATATCAATCTGCTTCGCCTTTTCCATACTCATTTTCAGTTGATAATATAGATACCGGCTCCGGTCTCTGTCCCCGGTCATTACATTCGTAGATTCGATCTCATATGTATCTATTCTTTCCTCAAAATTAGATTGAGCCATTTTTCTTCTCCCCGCCCTGGACGTACATCTGATGTAATCCATTGTTCTTCTATCTCTAATTCATCCATATCCTGAATCAATTTTGCAAATGTCTCTTCTGTCATATCCGTAAAATATCTGCCGTTTCGTTCCCCTTCGAATGTCCCGTACTTGAAGGATGTGTAAATGATTCCGTGGGCTCGAAGAGCGTTTGCCATCTTCTTTATAATGTCTCGCAGTTCATTTGCCGGAACATGAAGGATTGACGAGCATGCCCAGATTCCGTCGTAGGCTTCTTTTTCATCCAGGTCCCGGAACAGCATGTGTTTTACCGGAATGCCTGTATATTCGCTTGCGAGTTTGCATAGTTCCTGTGAACCGTCTATGGCAGTGACTTTGCAGCCTTGCTCCAGGAAATATTTTGTATCGCGGCCGGAACCGCAGCCGTAATCGAGAATTTCCGCTCCCGAATGCAGTTTGTCCAGGAAGTGATTCTGTATGGTGCCGAAGTCTACGGATATGGTGCTGGTGATGAATTTTTTTGCGTTTTGGTTGTAGTAGTCCAGTGTTGTGGTTGATTTTGTGGTTTCGTTTCTTGCGTTCACGGTTGCCTCCTGAGGGTGTGATACTTGTCCCAATATTGTCTTGTATTTATTATACTGCATGGGAGTGGATGGATACAAGAAAGAGTATACTCTCCTTCACAAAGCATTCAGCAACTTAATAACCATTATCTTTTTTCACCTTTTATTACTTATCACTCTCTTCTTTGAATTCTCTCATTATATTATCAAATGTTTCTTCTGACATTAAACCATACATTTTATTCACATATTCTTTTCTGAACAACAATATTTTCCGAAGTGATAATTTACAAGTTCGAATCACTCTCCATCGATGTTTCCTTTGAATCTTCTTATCTTGGTTATCACGAAATTTCATCCTGACAAATACTTGTTCATAATCAGAATATATCTCCAGTCCAAATTCCAACGGCAAGATTAAATTTCTCGTCGTATCATTCATAGTTATTATCATTTTAGCAAATCTACTGTCGTAATATCGCAACACTTATGTATCTTACTTCAAAAAAATCCCACATATTATATGTAGGACTTTTCTTACTCACTATATATGCTTTGTGCCTGTTCTAAATTTTCTATAATTTTACCTTTCAGACTCTCCGGTGATATGACTTTAAATCTATTCGCATATTGTACAAACCAGCCAACCAATGTCACGCTGTCCATCTTTTTAAATACCGCTTTATACTTTCCTTTTTCTAACGATCTGACCGACACCCCTGACATTTCCGGGCAGCGGCATAATCATATGCGAAAATCTGCTTCGTCCTCTCTGACTCGTCAGATTTAACAGCTTATTTCGAATCGCATTCGCTTCATGAACGGACACACACCTTGCCTGTTGCACCGAATCTAACATCAGCTTAATTTCCCAGTCTTCCAGCAAATGTTTCTCCATATACCATCCTTTATGTGAATTTTCTGCCTGCTTAATCGGATAACCGCAGCTTTGTAACAAACGCACATCGTCATAAATGGATGTACGGTGTACATTTTCCATTCCGTATTCTTCTTCCAGTTTCTGGCTTATCTGCACTGCATTCATCGGCGTCTTCTCATCGGTGGTCTGGAAAAGTTGAAGGACGCGGATTATTTTTTCTTTATGGGATGTGGACATAGGGGTGCTCCTTACATTATGTTTTGAATTGAAATGATATATTAATTATACTGTACTGAGTTAAGCTTCACAACTTTCATCTTTTTGATTTTTATAGTTGACTTTTGTTAACAAACAGATTAATATTATATACAAAAAATGGGTTTGTTACCGTACGGCTATTGCCTAAGCGGGGTGCTCGTTTCTTTTTTTATATTCATCGAATATCAAAACATCCCTCACGCCAATTTCAACTCCAATCCCGTAAATAATTCTCCAAGCGTACACGACAGATGTCCCTGCTCTTGCTCTGGCATTTCATAGCTGACTAACTTATACTCCGGATTCATTTTCAACTTTTCAATTAGATATCCTGTATTCACCGCATCATCCAGACCATCATGAAGTCGTCCCTCCGGTTCAATCTCCACCCTGCCCAGTGCTTCTTCCAGACCAATCTTTCGTTCTATTCCGAATCGTTTTACAAATACATCCTGATAATCGATCCATCTTGCTTCACAGACAAAATCCAGAATCCGCTCATCACAGATCTTCTTTGCTTTGATTTCATGAAGCAGCTGTGCTCTGTCGGAACCGCTCCAGGCATAGACTTTATACTCACGATCGCCGATCCAGTCGATCATATGTAGCAGAGCCTCCTCAATACGTGGTGCTTTCTTCACCTGACTATTTCGTATCCCTGTCAGATTCTGAATAAACGGATCGATCACTCCGTGTTCCGGATGTACATATTGGCTAAGCGTTCCGATTCTTTTGAATTCCTCATCCAGAAGAACAGCTCCGATCTGTATCGTCTCATTTGCATATTTATAAGATCGGCTCCGATAATCTCTCGGTACGTTACACATTTCTAAATCTATCACAAGGTAATTCATGCTGTTTCCTCCTGTTCACTTTTCAGACTCTTTTTACAGATCTTGCAGATTGTTCCTGCCGGTGTAACCAATACCACCTTCGCATATGCCGTGTCACCAATCTTGTCATACAGGCGGCCTGCACTCATAGATTCACCGATGACTGTATACGAACTATTTGCCACATAACCGATCTTCCCAAGTCCTTCATACGTTACTTTGATTGCTTCCTTGTCATATTCATTATCCGGTTCTTTTTCTAATCTGATCTTCATACCTTTTTCCAGAAAATCATTTCCGAAGTAGTGTTTTGTTCCTGTCAGGGTGATAAATATTTTTGCCATTGTGTGTGCTCCTTTCGCTTTGAAAACGTGTTCATCTGAATTTGATTTGTTGTCTTATAATTACTTTTATCTCCCGGAATTCTGTTTTATTCCCTTTGATGTGTATAGTATAATTCAGGTGATGGGGTATAATATTCCCACCTTTTTTTCATACATCAAAAAAGGAAATCAACCGCAGTCAATTCCCTCTTCTCATCATCAATCATACACCCTTTTCAACACTTCCAGATCAACCTCAAGCTCCCTAGCACCATCTCTTACCCTGGCAATCACCGGTACCCCCGTTAATCTCTCGATCATTTTCTCATTATCTTCCTGCATCGCCCCACCCGAGTAATGATTCAGAATGATTCCTTTTACATCCATTCCATGATTACGGATGTATTCTACCGTCAGGACAACTGCATTGATCGTGCCAAGTCCGGCATCTGCGATCACCAGAGTATTCAGATGCAGCATTTTCACAATGTCTTCCAGCAGGATCTCATGCTCTTCATCCCAGCGGATCGGACATACAATGCCGCCGCTTCCTTCTACCGTGACATAATCGTACTCTTTCTTTACCCTGTCAAAATCTGCTTTTACCGTTTCCGGATCAACCGGATTCCCTTCTATTCTGGCAGCCAGATGCGGAGACACCGCATTTTGATACAGATATGACAGTAAGCTGCTGTCTTCCTGTGTGATACCGGCAATCTTCTTTACATAGCCTGCGTCACTTTCTTCTATGGACTCTGCGCCTGATAAGGCGGCCTTATAATAGCCTGCATGGATTCCTGCATCCACCAGCTTTTTCACGATTAATGCTGTGACATACGTCTTTCCTACATCTGTGCCGGTGCCCGTCACAAATATTCCTTTTGCCATAATCTCATGCCCCTTTTTTTATTAACTCAGATAAAATCCGCTTTTCCGCATTCTAAGTCCCACCCCGGCTGCCAGCAGACATAATACAAAATCTCCAGGCATATCTAATGGGAAGCAAGACAAAAAGATCACGCCCAACGTTGCCGGTGTATGTGCATAAAAGTTCAAGATTATAAATTTATACACGATTCCGATTGCATATGTCACAACAAATCCGGCCAGACAGGCAAGCAGATAGTTCTTGTAACTTGCTTTCAGCTTTTCGCATACTTTTCCGGTTACATATGCGCTTACAATGAATCCGACCAGATAACCAAAACTTGGCCGAAATATGTATCCGATTCCTCCGCCTGCTGCAAAGATCGGTACTCCGACGAGTCCCAGTAATACATAACATCCTACAGATATTGCTCCCTTATCAGCCCCCAGAATCAATCCTGCGAGCAGTACGAAAAAGAACTGAAGTGTGAAATAATCCATATATGGAACCGGGATCTGGATAAATGCTCCTATGGCAACCAGCGCCGCGAACATTCCGCATAATACCATACTTACGGTGGATAATTTTTTTGTTTTTGTGTTCATTAAATTGTTAACCTTCCTTTCAGTTTATGGTTAACAATTTATCGTATTTCGCTTTGATTGTCAACTTATTTTTCTCGCAAGTTTACAATCGTGTTCTTGTTTTGCTAATTCAGAATCCATTTCCTACTCCCCATACTGCTCCATAAGCCTCCGGGCCTCTCCCCGCATCTGCTCCACAACCTCATCCGGTCCAATGATCTTAACTGCTTCCCCCAGCGAGAATACCCATCCCAGGAACTGTTTGCTCACATGCACGTCCACATTCACCCGGAAATGATCCTCATCTTCCGGAATCATCATCACATCTTTCCCGAACCGGTCAATGATCACGCCCGCAAGGCTGTTATTTACCAGCATCTTTACAGACGTTTCCTTTCCCCTGAACATTCCGAAACTCTTCTTGGCATAATCCGCCATATCCAGCTTCTTGAAGTGTTCTTTTCCCTCACGGGATTCATCCGACATCCGGATATGCAGCATCTTGTCCACCCGGTAATGCTTGATCAGCTGCGCCTCTGTATCATATCCGATCATATAATAATTCTCATCATCCCAGGACAATCCCCACGGGCTGATATGATACCACGCTCCTCCGTGACGCAGTTCCATCTCTTTCTTCACATTCCACTGGAAATACTGGAACTTGATCTTCTTATTTTCAGAAATCGCATTGTGGATTGCATCGACAGTATAATAGATGCTTTCATTCATCGTCTTAATTCTTCCAGATACATACACCTGTCGCTGCAGCCTCTGTGCATCGTATTTGCTGACCAGCTTTTCCAGCTTTTTTATCAGTGTGTTGGTCTTCTTCTCTGTAATGAATTTGGAAGACTGGATGGAATCTACCAGAAGCTTTAATTCCGGCAGTTCGAATGGGCGGTTGACTACGCGGTAATGATAGCGGTTGCCGATGGGTTCGCCCTCTACCTCGATCCCGAGTACAGACAGATCACGCAGATCTGCATAGATTGTTTTGCGATCTGCGGTCACTTCGTATTTTCCCAGTTCTTCCATGATTTCCGGCATGGTAATATAGTGTTCATCATCTGTATTTTCCAACATGATCTGTGCAAGACGGTATAATTTTAGCTTTTGGTTTGTTCCTTTTGGCATATAAGTATTCCCCTTTTCGTGATATGAGTAAAGTATAGCACACATGGGAATTTTCTTTACACATTTTAAGCACCATTAATCACATCTCTAATCATTCACATAATCATAATAATCCGCTTCGCTGGCAAATAAGATATATTCACCATCTACCATTCCCATATAACCGTCACCTGTGTTAAAACCTTTCATTGCCAGTTCCTCCATTTCTTTGAAAATAAATGATCTGTTTTCCCTTTTATAGCTATAGTTTATAACATTAGGTGGGGTATAAAATTACCTTCTATTCTCTGCGCACTAAATCATATGCCGCAAGACGAAAATAAGGGCAAAAAATTCTTTAAGCGAATTTTTTGCCCTTATTATTCTATCTCTGTATGTTATCTGACTTATTTTAAACACCGCATCCATGCTCGCCACATGTATGCCCTTCCTCTACATCGTAAATCTTAAATACAACTCTTCTTGAGTGCCACATAGGAAATCAGAAAATTTGCAAACCAGCCAGCCGGTACAGCAAGCCAGACAAATGCAATGCCAAACCGGGGCGCAAAAATCAAAGCAACTGCCAAACGAATCGCAAGGTTTACCATATTGGCGATGAGAAACGGGCGCATGATTCCAAGTCCACGAAGTACTCCATCGGTTGCCATCTTGATACCCATGAAAATGAAAAAGTAACCGAGCCATCTCATGTAATCCCCTGACACCTGATATGCTAAGGCGGATCCATCTTTGCCCAGGAATAACGAAGAAATCTGCGTATGCAGTGTTTCAATGACTACAAAAGCAAGGACTGCAAAACACAGATCTAACACCAATGCCGCGTGATATCCCTTTTTGATACGATCCATTTTCTTTGCGCCAAGATTCTGGGAAACATACGGTGAGACTGCATTTCCGATAGATACAAATATCAATGAAAAAACATTCTCTACTCTCATCGTTGCCGCATAACCTGCAAGTGCCTGTGTACCGAATGGATTTACAACTGCCTGTACGATCATCATACCGATTGACACTGTAGACTGCTGCAGAACCGAAGGTACAGCAATCCGCAGCATGGAATACAATTCATGCCTGTCAAACCAGTCAAAATGACTTTGATACCGGCGCATCCTGCTAAAGAAGATCAAAAGTGAAAACACTGCCGAAATCCCCTGTGAGATGAGCGTTGCAAGTGCTGCACCAAACACTCCCAAACCAAGTCCCGCCACCATCCAGAGATCCATAAAAATGTTCAAAACAGAAGAAAATATCAAAAGTCCCAATGGAATCTTTGATTCACCGATCGAAGTGAACATTGTTGAAAGGATGTTATACATAAACAGAAATGGAAATCCCACAAAATAAACACGGAGATACAGTACTGCTTCCTCCAGTATATCCGCAGGTGTCTGTAATAAACTCATCATCGAATGGGAAAAACAAAATCCAAAGACACCCAGAAGTATGCTTAGAATCAGGAAACTGATCAATGATGTTGACACAATTGTTTTCATTTTACTATAATCTCTGGCTCCAAAATAACGACTCACAAGCACACCTGCACCTACACCGGCACCTAATGCTATACAAATGTAGACATTCATTTTATATTTTTTAAATGCAAAATGCAAATTTTCCAAATTCCTCCACAAGTCCCATATATCTGAAAATGCAGTCAACAAAAAAGCAGGCTTTTCTGACAAAAAATTACTTGCCGGCAGATAAATTTCTGCCGGCAAGCGATTTTTATTTTTTCAATTAAAAACCTGTCAATCTGAAAAACATTAATTCATTTGCTGATCCGTCGTCTCGTTCCTGTGTCAGCATAATTAACAGAGAGCCGTCATCTAAAAGCTGCATGTCTTCCAGCCATGGATAGCTGACACCGAATATGTCATCTGTAGAAATTGCACCTATGTGTGTTCCATCTTTTGCCCAAAATTGTATTTCACGCATATTTCCATCTGCAGCCACAAAACCATTTTCTGTTTCCGCCATACCTGTAATGGAACCGAGCTTGTCCTTAGAACTGATGTCTTCTCCGCCTAGTTTCAAAAGCTGATTGCCTTCATAATCATAGACAATAATTTTTGTACCTTCATCTTCCGCAGCCATGGAGCCGGCAACCATGATATGACTATTCGTGATCTGTACGTCATCTAACATGGAAAATGGTCCCTTGCGTTCTTCATCATTATTTAATCCGGTCAGTATCCACGGCTCAGCCGTCAGGTTACCATCTTGATTTGCAATCTTCTGAGTATCACTGTTCACCCAGAAACTGATTCCCCATTCTCCGGATGGATGCATATTCAAATGTCCATCTACGGTTGTCTGCATTGTCTTTTTTCCATCTTTTACGCCAATTACATCTCCGATTCCCGGCGAAAGATATAACATTCCACTGTTGTCTCCGGACAAATATTCACAATCATCGTCTAGTTCCATCGAAGAAACGAATTTGAGTCCGCTTTCTGAATATTCATAAGTATCCAGTTTGTTCTCCAGCAAATGGAATACATGATTGCCCTGTTTTACAAACTGATGTTCCATGATCTGCATGACACCCTGTGCTTCTTTAAACGGAATATATTCCGGAACGATTGTATAAGAACCTACCATCTGCTTTGCCAATACAGGTTCAAGAGGCTCTCCCTCCCATGGCCATGGTGCGTCTTTATTTCCTTCATCCTTTAATTTCAGCACAATTCCTTCCAGCAGTTCTTTGTCAGAATCATCTATTTCCTGTCCCTTTACTCTGATATCATAGGATGTACCAGACTTTTCATGGCGATACATATACGTTTTCTCTACGGAATTACTTTCCGGCATTGCTGTATATTCTGCATTTCCTATTGTTACAGTGTCCATTTTCCCTTTTGCATATGTCTCTAAATCCACGCCGAAGTCAACTAAACTTTTTCGATATTTATAGGAATCCTCCTTTGTTGCTTCTATATAAATGATATTCTCGGATTCATCTACTGTATCTCCATCAAAAAATCTAACGCGAGCGTAGTCTTTATCTTTCTTCATATTTTCTTTATCATAGTTCCATGCTTTCGGATAATACACTGTAAATAAATTTAATTTAAGATTTTTCCTGTCCTTAAATTTTGTTTCTGCTTGCTCTGTTTTTTTCTTCTCCGGAGCCTTTTTTTGTCCACATGCCGCTATCATCATCATGCATGCCATGATACACAGCACACACCACAATTTCTTTTTCATGGTATCTTCCCTCCCTTCACGCTTTCCACATCCGTTTCAGCTATTCACCGTCACTTTTCACACAATGAAATATGTAGTAGTCTTCGTCATTACTGTAATCTACTTTCAACGTGCCATCGTCATTTATCGCCACTGAGAGAGTTGGGTTATCTGATTCAATCGCACAATACCCCAGTGCAACTGACCATGGGAATGTCCCTATCTCTTCTCCTTTATAAATAACTGTTACATTACGGTCATTTTTGAAATCAAGACGCAGTGCATCATTGATGTTGTCTACGCCTTCCATAGAAGTCTGCGGTCCGTCTCCTAAAAGTTCTTCTACGCTTTCAGAAGCCCACTTACCTATGACTGCACTTTCCTCCTCTGTCAGATAGAGCGAAGGATCCATTGCATCGGTTCCATCCTTTGCAAAAATCACCTTTACTCCCATCTCCAGCATGTCGTCAAAAGAAATGATATCTTTTCCGATGGTTCCCACCATTTTTTCTCCTTCGATGCTCAAGGTAAACTGATCATCTTCGACAGACCATTTTCCATTTCCGATAGTGTCTCCGACTGAAAAGGATACTTTTCCTCCATTTTTCACTTCAAATTCAAAATCACCACCGAAAGCTTCATCTACACTGACGGATATTCCCATCGTTTGAGCGGAGACCGCTACCCATTTCCCTTCATATGGATTCTTCTCTCCTGCTTTTCCGGAGCCTCCACACCCGGTCAGTGCTGCCATACTGATGATAAACACTAATCCTAATAACAAATTCAACTTTTTTCTCATAAGCCTCTCCCCTTTTAACTACTTCTTATCTGCAAAAAACGGAGTCAGCAATTCTGCCACCTTGCTGATTGGCATTGTCTGTAAGATCACCTTTCCCGGTCCTTTAACAACAGTATTAAAAATGCCCTCTCCTCCGATCAGCATATTTTTTACTCCTTTTACGGTTACAATATCCATCGTACAGGTTTCTTCCATTGCCGCTAAGTACCCGGTACTGATCAATATTTCCTGTCCGGCACTCAGATCATATTCCACTGCATGTCCGTCAATTTCTACAAATGCAGTTCCATTTCCGCTCAATCTCTGCATAATGAAACCTTCTCCGCCAAATATGCCTTTTCCTAATTTTTTCTGGAAATGCATGGACAGTTCCACGCCTTCTTCTGAAGCAAGGAATGCACTTTTCTGTACGATCATGGAGTGACCGCTGCTAATCTCCAGCGCTTTGATTGCTCCCGGAAAACTTGATGCAAATGCAATCATTCCGTCTGTACCTTCTGCGGTATATCTGTTTTGAAACGCAGAATCACCAGACATCATTCTGCCGAACATTTTCTTCATTCCGCCACCGGAAACCGTCTCCATTTTCATGTTCGGGCTCATCCAGCTCATACTTCCGCTTTCTGTGATCATAGATTCTCCTGCTGCTAATTCACATACGACAACTGGTAAATTTCCTCCTAAAATCTCATATTTTTTCATAGTAAAGTTCTCCTTTCTTTTTCGTTTTTCTTTTTTCGTTTTTATCCTACAACAGTACCTTTTTCATTAAGTTTTGCGGCACATTGCACACACATATCCAGATCATCACAGATCAAAAAGCAATGGTCACATACAAGACGCTTACATATCGGACAAATATTAAATATTTCTTTCGCCTGATTCAATGCTTTTTGAAATGCTAAATTCTTTTCCCGGTCATAAAGCGTATCATAAATAATCTTCCGATTTTCATTTTCCGGTTTTTTCCCCGCTTTGGAAAAACGAATTGGTGTGCTTTTCCATACTGTTTTACATTCCATGCAGCATAGTGAAAAGCAAAACTCATCCGGTGTAGAACAATCTATTAAATCCTTTTTCGTAATATATTCCACATTTCAACCTCCTTGTTAACCTCCTTGCTCTATCACCATTATTTTTTTCTTTTATCGGGCGGCCACCATTTCGTAATGAAAGCGTAACAGATACGGAAAGCAAATACTATGGTCGCCATTCGTATATTTTGCTTATTTTCCAAAATACGAACGATTAGTATACTATATATAGTGTTTCTTTTTTATCTATCTACTATATATATGCAATTTCTTTTTTGTAAAAATGTAAACGATATCGTCGGTCAAACTAAAAAAGAGCCTGTACAGACTCTTTTTCTTTTACTCAGTTCTATTATATGTCAGCTTATCTAACTGATCGCATTTTCGAAACAACTCAATATACAGCATTAATTCCTCTCTGACAGTTATTCCCAGTTTTCGATTCATATTTGTATTATGCTTTCTAGCTGTTCCAATACTGATATAAAGCAATGAAGCAATCTCCTGTATCGTATATCCATCAACATAATACTGAAGAACCATCCTCTCTGACGGAGTCAGAGTTTCCACGCGCAAAGCAAACGCCTTGAGCATTTCTTCTATATTCGGAGGAATGCCTCCATTTTCCAGTTTCTCCATATTTCTTTTTTTCTGCATAAAATCAACCAGTGCATCCACTTCTGAAATTCCTGATAAATTTTCATCTGTCAGCGTATCCTCCTGCAGTGCTTTTAAACTCCGAAGAATCGGCTTCACAAAACGACGGGACATACTGACAGAAACAACCAATAATAAAATCAGGAATAACAACGTACCGATGATCCAGTCCCTTCGATTGTCCGCTGTTAATTTTTCATAATTCGCTTCTGATATCAATGTCAGTGCCGCAAGCGGCATCCCATTACAACTCTTCAATTCAAGCAGTTCATGCCTGCCTATATAATTCCCAAAAGCGGTAGAATATGTATTATAATACTTTCCTTTCTTCACTGTCATCGTTCCTGATGGTGAAAGATACGTTTCCTTTGTATCTCCGAACATCGCCTTATCCAGATAGATGTTTCCTTTTTTGTCCATAGGAGCCAGTACTGTCACTATATTCCCACAGGAACCTTCCACCATAGGATAAGACAGCCTGAAATACAGATTACTCATCTCCATACCGCACAAACCGCGTACTTTTCCGGTACTGTCTAAAACCGGGACATATAAAAGCTGCACATCCTCCCATGTGTCACTCAGCTCCAGCCGGTCTGTCCACAGGCAGCTCTCTACCAGCCGGTTCCCATCAAACTGCATAATCTGTTCATAACCCGGCAATGCGGACGTATCAAATTCTAAATTCCAACGGTTATGGAGCTGTACCTGCTCTGCTCTTGCAATATCAGCATTTCCCCTGAAAAAAACTACGTGCTGTTTGCTTGTATTTACTGCCTTTAAATCAGACAGGCGCAGGTAGATTCCCATGCGTGATGTATCTGCATATTCCGTCTTCGTATTTACCGTTGCATCCAATACAACAAAAACTCCACTGCAATACTTCACATCCAATGCAGATTTCAAGGAGGGATACAGCGCAGACTCTAAATCCATGATCAGCTGAGGATTATCATTCAAATCTGAAAATGTCTTTCCATTGGCTGTCAGGCATTGATTCAATTCTTTTGTAATATCTTCCGATAAAGAAATACTTCTCGCCATCATAATATCGGTCTGCTCTGTCATCGCTGACAACGTATTCTTCTGCTGGGCAGACAACATTTCCCGTACTTTAAAATCCATTCCCGGAAGAACTCCAATAATACTCAGTAACAGAACTGTCGCTAAAAAAAGTGTTAAAATCACCACGCACCAATAAACAATCAGTCTTTGCTGCATACGAATGCCTTGTCTCTTTATTCCTTTTATAATCTTCCGGAAATTTATTCTCTTTTCTCCCATATGTCAGCCACCTCTTTTGCCGATCCGGCAGACATTATTGTGTGTATGCTGCTTTGAAATCCTCTAATGTCTCTGAAACAAGTTTATCCATATCTTCCGGATGTTCCTGCCACTCCAACCGCTTTACTGACAAGGTTTGCCTGATAAGTTCTTCAAACTTTGTTTCCAGATCCAGATAGGAATCCAGCTGCGGAGCCGTATAAAATGTATAATTCTCCTGCGTATCCAGAAAAGCCTGATAAAGTGAGACATACATCGGATCACTCAGCTCCTTGATCGCTTCCGGAAGGCAGGCATCAAAAGCCTCCTGCTTTACCGGCATAT
>ENA-OQHI01000715-OQHI01000715.1-human-gut-metagenome-genome-assembly--contig:-NODE-715-length-19436-cov-3.949636_pt1 | contig 19436 bp, 14 predicted proteins | sample MGYA00242561_ERZ504713 | MGnify/ENA primary metagenome ERZ504713 (study PRJEB26092, sample SAMD00036217) | human gut metagenome | host: Homo sapiens | study: EMG produced TPA metagenomics assembly of... | reverse complement strand
CAAGCTATCAGCCCAAAAGCGGAACCGGGGTTGCCTTTGACTATGCAAAAGCGCACGGAAGAACAATCATTAACCTATACGAAGAAGATGAACACTGCAATTAAGCATCGAATCTATTTGGTTCGTCTTTTTTGTGACATTTATATCCGAAGTCCCGTGCTTTACAACAAACACCTTTTGAGTTATTTGCATCATTGGAGCAGCCGGAAACGGCTGCTTTTCCTTTACGCTGATGAAGGGTGATAAGGTTGTCTATGCTACGAAATATTGTGCCAATCTTTTGTGCTTCGCTCTCATCCGATGGTGCAGCCACCTCAATCTCAGCCAAATCATTTGCATTTATTGCTGGATAACTTGTTCCTGTGCAGTTATCCAAAACAACCTTTACGAAGCGTTCGCTCTGAACAAGGCTGAGCAGAAAATACCCGTCAACATATGGACGCATTTGTGCGTATCCAGTCGAAAAAACATAGTTATTATCGGGCTTTTCAAAAAGATAATTGTTCTTTTGATATGGACGCACAGTCTGATAGAATAGATCCCCGGTGTGAGCAAGTCGCTGTGCTCTTGATGGAGCAGATGACTTTACCTCAGTCCTATGCGACAACATCTCTGTGCCAACAACAGACTCCAAATCGACATATTCAAATGTTTGAGGCAGCTCATCTTTAGGATTGAATAACGCAAGTTCTCCGAGCTTACGCTGTTCCCAAGAAGAAGTAGTTCGCTTTTTATTTGCGGTCAGGATAAGCCTGTCCGCCCTTCCGGTAAAGGAAATGCACTCACGCTGATGAAGGGTGATAAGGTTGTCGAGCTGCTTGAAAAATGCACCAATTTGCTGCTGCTCAGCGTATCGGGGAACCATAATGTTCTTTGCTAACAGTTCATCTTTAGTTATGCCTTTAATCGATGTTCCTTGTACTGCATTCAGCTCTGATTGCAACTTTTTATAGCAGGCATAAACCGTGAAAAGAGATTCTGCATTGAGCTTGCTCAATGATATGAAATCTTGGCTTGTAGCATAGGAATACGGCATAAATGCGAGCTTTCCAACACCTACACGGGTAATAATTGCTATTGAGTTTCCCGGTATGAGTTGAGCAGCGGAATTGTTTAATCCATCCTGAGTTATCCACTTTCTTGGTTCTACGCCAAGCAGCTTACCATCCACTACATCAGAGGACTGTATCCAGGGAATATCTCCGTTCCAATATGCCTCATTTGATGTTGTAGGAGTACCTCCTCCATAGGTCTTTTCAGCCAAGTCCGACACCTTACGCTGTTCCCAAGGGTCAGTAAATCCCTTAAAGCGAATTTCGGGGTAACTGCTGCCATTTTGAGGGAACATCTTTTCGAGCATCGACTTTTTCACATTCGTCAACTTTTCAAACTTACGCTGATGAAGGGTGATAAGGTGGTCGAGTTGGTCTAAATAAGTACCGATCTTCCGTTGTTCCTCGACTGACGGTACAGTTATTTCAATTTTCAGAAAATCGGACTCGTGTATTCTCCATTGTCCATAGATGACACCCTGACGCCATTTGACCATAGCATTTATAAAGTCCTTTCTGACCAATCTTCTTCCTAAAAAATCCGAGTCAGCTATGCCAGTAGGCTCAAAAATGCTATATACCGGTGAAATGCAGGCTTTTCCGTACTTATTCAGACCTATGGAGCCGGTTTCAAGGTTGTTGGAGCTATATATGAAATCGCCTTTCTCTGTTTTCTTATATAGCTTGTTTACCGTGTCCGTAACTAAGGCGCTTCGGTCATAACGCTCACCTTTAGGGGCAACACCTTCATTTGCTATGAATGCCATAAGGGGATATTCGTCGCTCATTGGTGCTTGTTGATTACGCTCTATGAGCAAATCCCCAACCTTACGCTGTTCCCAAGAAAAATCAAAAGAGCCAAGGAAACACCTTGGCTCTCTTGTTAAGACCGCATATTTTTTCATTTTTCGGCTTGCTTTAGCGGTGATGGCACTCATTACGGCATATCAACCTCAAATCCACCGGTAAGAATGAACTGCCGCAAAAGCTGATCCGTTTTCATATTGACCTTGGGCGGAATCAACTTGGTTTGTTCATATGCTTCAAAGAACGCTTTTGCTTTGGTCTTATCGACGCTCTTTTTCAGCTCGTCAAACCTGCCAAACTCATTGATAGTCGCTTCATTCAGGTTAAGCCCCATCATATTCCTGAGTTTATCCTCATCAAGACCGAAGATGGTCGCAAAACGGTGAATTTGGTCATCTTTTGCTCTAAACTGATACTCCGTGATGTAGTCACGAAGCGTTTTTCCGTCCTCGGCAATGACATCGCCTCGCTCAATGTCGTGCAGAAAGATATTTGCGTATTTCTGCTCCTCTTGCGTTAGGGCAGCAAAAGTCTTGTGAAGTTCTGCCTTTGCTTGCTCAATAGATTCCTCGGAAGAACCTTCCTGTCGAATCAATTTGAGGTACTTATCGAAGCGACTGTTCATATAATCGGCATCGATAACCCCTGTGTCAATTTCAGTCAGGTATCCTACAAGATCGTATGGTATATCTATGTCTTGTGATCCGGGATCATCGGGAGAAGCGGCGGAAAGCTCTTTATAACGCTGTGCCAAAATCAAAAATGCGTTCTCATCGAACTCCATTGTAATTTCAATCGAATTTCCGCTTTCCTCGTCCTTGAATGAGTAGGTGTGTTTGTCCCACCTAAATCCTTGGATTTTAGCAGCTTCAAGGTATCCGTTGAAATCTCTAAACAGCGAGGCGAACTTAGCTCTTACGGTTCCGTCCGCAGGCAGCTTTTCAAAGTCAGGGATACCGGCATTCTTGAACAAATAGGCAATATCATCAAACACAGCGTTGAGCTTTCCGAGGTTGTAAGAAAGTTTTTCAACGAACAGACCTATCGGTCTATCGCCGGAATAGAGCTTAACAGCTTTGCTCACATTCTGCTCCATCGTATGCGGCTTGCGATAATATCTGATAATGCCAAAAGGCTTATCGGGTCCGAAAAGTCTGTTGGTTCTGGAAAATGCCTGAATGATGTTCTCATACTCCAGTATCTTGTCCATATATAGCGTGTTGACCCACTTAGAGTCAAAGCCGGTAAGCATCTGATCCACTACAATCAGGAGGTCGAGCTGCTTCTCAGGCTCTCTTTCAACCCGCTTATACTGCTCTTTGTGGGCAAGGCGTAGGGAAAGGTCTTTTTTGAAGCGAGCGTGTGTAGCAATCGAAAAATCCTGACCAAACATCGTATTATAGTCAGTGAGGATTTCAATCAAACCTTGCTCTTTGTAGAAGGCAATCGGCTGCCCCCTGTATTCTTTGTAATCCCCATCTTCATTGCTGATATTGGGGTCAAAAAGGCAACTGATCCTTAGCTCCGGCATTGCAGCCTTCAACAGTCGATAGTAGTCTATTGCTTCGGGGATGCTGCTCGTTGCAAAGATTGCGTGGAATTTCCCATTGTGACTCAAAGTAAGCCAGTTTTCTTGAATATCCTCAACAACCTTGCTTTGATGCTCCGAGGAAAGGTACTGAGTCTTTGGAAGATAATCTTCAATGCCCTTGACCCATTTACCGTCATCGCCTAAGAAACCAGCCATCTTGACGGTGGAGGAGTCCATATACTCATAGAATATTTTTGCCTTTTTCGGATCGCTGATTGCTTCTTCTTCGGTTGCCGCTTTTGCTTTTTCCAAAGCAACCACCTTGCGGACATCCTTGTCACGGAATGTCAGGACTTTATAAGGATCAAATCCAAGCACATTCTTATCCCTGATACCATCAGCAATGCTATATCTGTGGAGTTCATTGCCAAAAACATCTGTTTGGGCATTGTTTTTCTTTGCATTCTCCTCAAACACCGGTGTGCCGGTAAAGCCAAAGAAGATGGCATTGGGGAATGTTTCCTTGATGATGGATAGCATATCTCCAAAAGTTGAACGATGAGCTTCGTCAACAATAAAAACAAGCCGTTTACCGTTGATTATTTCAATGTCGCTTGCATTAAGTCCTCCGTCCTCATCTCGGATATTGCTCATCTTCTGAATAGAGGTAACAATTAGGGTATCTGCCGTTGCGTTGCTTTTCAGCTTAGTCAAAAGGACATATGTGTTCTCTGTTGCCTGCACGGTTTCGTTCTCGTCCGCAAATGCCCGATATTCCTTGAGCGACTGCGTTCCTAACTCAATACGGTCGGTAAGGAAAATAACCTTATCTGCATCATTGGAGTTTGCAATCAACTGAGCCGACTTAAAGCTCGTCATCGTCTTGCCTGAGCCGGTGGTATGCCAAATGTAGCCACCACGCTGCTTACCGCTGTCCCACTTCGTTTTAGACACAACATCGGAAATTGCGCTGGCTGCGTAATACTGGTAGCTTCGCATTACCTTCAGAACACCGTCAGCATTGTCGGCAACAGTATAAAACCCAATGAGCTGGTGCGCCATAGGGATGGACAGCAGCGAGGAGGCGATAGCTTTCCAATCGTTGATAGGTTCGTTATTGAAGTCAGCCCAATGGAAATAGTAATCCGTATTGAACTTTCCGTCAGGTCCGGGATTCGCAAAATAACGAGTTTCTTCAGGGTTCATTGCAACAAACACCTGAACGAGCGAGAACAGCCCGGTAAAAACGCCCTCATATGAGTATTTCTCAATCTGATTATATGCTTGACTGACGGGGACACCGCTGCGCTTCAGCTCGATATGTATGACAGGCATACCATTGATGAGCAGCATCAAATCGCCACGACGGTCATTTAGCATTTTTGACTTGCTCGGAAAAACTGGTTGCTGTACGATCTGATACCGGCTCTGTCCAGCGGCGATTTCTCTGCGATCATATATTTTCAAGCTGATTTCAGTGCCAAAATGGAGCTTGTCGTCAGGGTTATCACGCTTGATGGACACAGTTTTTCCGTTGATAAAGCCATTGAGTTTTAACGGGGTTCTTAGTTCCGTGATCTGCTCAATAATCTGCTGCATTTCGCCATCCGTAAGAGGATAGTTATTCAAGCGGTCAATTCCACGATTGTTATCATACAGGATCTTTGCCCAATTTCGGATGAGGTCTTGCTCGGTCGGGTTCTTGATAACTTCCTTTTCCCAACCTTTATCCGCCAAGACTTTAATCAGGGCTTCCTCAAAGTCCGCTTCTTTTTGGAATGTCATTCGATTTCCTCCTTCCTGCGATATTGATGTCACACGAACATCTTTTCAAGCATAGATTTCTTGATATTTTGGAGCTTTTCCAACTCACGCTGATGAAGGGTGATAAGGTTGTCAAGATGGCGAAAGAAGTCGGCTATACGGTCTTGTTCCTCAGTACCGGGCAATATGACTGACACAGAAGTGTATTCATCAAACGAGATGTTTAGCAAGCCGTCCATTCTTGCACCGGATGATACAATCTTGCGAAGTTGGTTTTCAATCTCAGCACCATTTAACTCTATTGACATAAACTCCGCATTTTGATTTTCAGCAGAAAAGCAGTGATAAACAAAGGGAATACGGGCATTTTCTGCTGTTGTCAATGCAAAACAAGAACCGTACGGACGCAACTTGGAAGCCCCGTGATTGTAAGCAAGCTCACCTTTTTTGAGAAGAATATACTTCTTCAAACTTTCTCCGGCGTTATTAAAAGCATATCTTTCAGATTGCTCAATGAAGCCATTGTTTGCCGTAATCATCATTATGGGTGCTTCCGATTCGGGGTCATTACGGGTTATTTCTTTGACTACATCACCCAGCTTACGCTGTTCCCAAGCGTCTGAGAATCCTTTGAAGCGAATTGCGGGAGCATCTGATTTTTTCGTCATTCTGCACTACCTCCCAGCAATTTCTTCAACTCATTAAGTCCCAGCATATCGTACTCATTACCCTCAAGGTCATCGATCATTCCCGAAAGCGTTGCTTCGGTTTCGCTGATCTGCTGTTCGACCTCGAAGAAAGTTGTAGCATACTTGTTTTGAAGGGCTTGAATTTTGCTTACCAAGCTGTCGATTACGGTATCAGGTAGTTTGTGAATGCTCTCAATGAGAGGAGCAATCCACTTCTTTTCGAGCAAATCCAAAGCCTGTTCATCGCTCAGACTTTCAATCGTATCCTTTGTTTTTGCCTGCAACGCAGCACTCTTTGCCTTGATCTCCGCCTTTATTTCTTTCTCGCTCTTGACCAAAGACTCTACCTTTTCTAAGAGTGTACGAAGCGCAACGCTTTCAGGAGAACGGTCTTTCTTCAGTTCCTTAATCTTTTTGGATACTTCTTTCGGAACGAAAGCATCGCCTTCCTCGGTGAGAACATCGTTGCAGCTCTCTTTATCCTCCTCTGTCATTTCATCAAGGATAGACTCATACTCAGAAGGGATTTCCGCCAAACGGCTTTCCAAACCGTGAAGCTCGTCCGTTTCTGTGGAGAGCAAAGTCGCCTGTACCAAGTCGAACGGGATAATATGACCTATCCAGCCCTCTTGAACTTCCTGATCTTTACCGTCCTTTTTCTTGATGACAAGGTTCGGATCGACCTTCTTTGTTGCAGCAAAGCCTTCGGTTTGCAACATTTCGAGGTCGATGGAAATACCTGTCCAATCGTCGTCAAGAAGCTGGAACGCCGCATATTTGTCGATAAGTGGAATTTCCTTCAATCGCTCGAAAATATCAGCACTCAGAACGGTTTCAGCCTTAGAGATTTCGATGCTTCCCATCCGGTCGATAAGTTCTTCTTTCAGGAATGCCGGGAAAGTGGAAAAGGCAGCGTTAAAAGCATTCTCAAACCCGACCACATCAGGGTGGCTCTTGATGGCACTCTTAATATCAGGGGTAGACACATTCACATAAGGAATGCCACTCTCGGTAAACAACGCCTTTTTCAGCGCAGGGAACGCCGTCCAGAATTCGCTCATCTCGTCAATTTCTGCTGTCGGGATACCGCCAAACATAGACGCATAGACATCCCAATGCTCGGCAGCTTCGGAGGAATCAACATAGCGAGGAATGTTCAAGTTATAATCATTGCTGCGGATTTCTTCACGACTGACGACTCGTGAAAACTTCGTAACGCTTTCACGCTTGATAAAGGTATCTGCTATGCGTTTAATGTCAGACGCACGGAGCTTGTTATTTTTACCCTCTTTGATAAAGCCCTTGGATGCATCGATGATAAGAACATCGGTGTTCTCACGCTTTTGGCGCAGCACCATAATGATGGTGGGAATTCCTGTCCCAAAGAAGATATTTGCAGGCAGCCCGATAATGGCGTCGATATGGTTATTCTCAATCAGGTTCTTTCTGATTTCACCTTCCTCACCGCCACGGAACAGTACGCCGTGGGGAAGAACGATTGTCATAATGCCGTCCGGCTTGATATGGAACAGATCGTGCAAGAGGAAAGCATAGTCGGCTTTCCCTTTGGGAGCAAGTCCAAAACGAGCATAACGAGGATCACCCTCTTTGTTGGACGGGTCCCAAGCCTGCGAATACGGCGGATTGGACACGACCGCATCCACATAGAGAGGATTATAGGTATTTACCGGATCATTTTCGTCAAAGTACGGCCAATCCTCCTCAAGAGTATCGCCGTTACGAGTGACGATATTATCCGGTTTGATGCCACGCATAACCAAATTCATCCGGGTCAGGTTGTAGGTGTTCTCCTTCAACTCCTGAGCGAAGTATTTGATGTTGTTGTCATCGGTCATATACTTGGCAACGCTCTGACCGATATTGATAAGCAACGATCCCGAACCGCTTGTCGGGTCGTAAATCTTGATTTCGCTTTTACCCTTCAAGTGGCTTGCAACGATTTCAGACATCAGCAGAGATACCTCGTGCGGGGTGTAGAACTCGCCTGCTTTCTTTCCAGCATTAGCCGCAAAGTTACTGATAAGGTATTCGTAGATAAAGCCGAGAACATCGTAGTCCTGCTTGCCGTCCATAGGAATATCCTTTATCAGCGTCAGAAGTCCGCTGATTGCTTTTGTTTGTGAACCGGAGCTATCGCCAAGTTTGGAAAGACCCGTTTGCAAAGTATCGAATACCTTATCAAACACCTTTTTGTGCGTGTTGGAAATCAACCGGCTGAACGCAGAGAGCGCATCACGGACATTTGAAACATCAAAGTCCTTACCCATCGAGAGCCAAGTAGAAAAGAGGTCTTTATAGGCAATAAAGTAGCCGATATTCTCTTGAACCCACTTAACCGTTTCGTCATCTTCTTCTGATACGGTTTTCAGAAGTTCATCGTCATAGTCATTTTCCTTCAAGAATTTGACTTCTTTATCAGATAGATACTTGTAAAAGATAAAGCCAAGTATGTAATCCTTATATTCATTCGCTTCTATTTTGGAGCGCATTTGGTTTGCGGAAGCCCATATTTTCTGAGCAAGCTGTTGCTTATTCATCCTGTGAACCCATCCTTTTTCTTTTTTTAGGGCATACTACCCCACTGTTATGATACAACAATTAGTGTCCCATAAAACGGACTCACTTCTCGTCGGGAACAAACTCCATAATGTCATCGGTCGTGCAATTCAAAGCTGAGCAGATTTTCCCCAACACTTCAGTGCTTACATTTTCATCACGACTGAGCTTATTGATTGCGTATTTAGTGAGTCCAGCAGCTTCCTGCAAATCTCTTTTCTTCATATCTCGATCAAGCAGAATGTGCCAAAGTTTTTTATAGCTTACAGCCATCGTATCATTCCTTTCTCTCAACCTGCGAGTAAGTGCTAAAACACATCTTATATTATAGCATATAATCCCGAATTAGCAACCATAAATCCCGAAATTTCAAACTTACTTCCCATATTTCACACCTGAATAAGCTCGACTGCGACCGGATAGCTTGGGAACAGCGTAAGCTCGGTGATATTGGTAAAGCTCGCTCTGGAGTAGGCTTTCCCGATGCCGACCAAGGCGGGGTAACCGGTGTACCGTTCTTCAAAGTATCCGATATGAACTTAGACGGCAATGAGAATGAAATGATTGTTGCTAATAACTATGTTAGGTTAATGATTGTTCTTCCGTGCGCTTTTGCATAGTCAAAGGCAACCCCGGTTCCGCTTTTGGGCTGATAGCTTGTTATTGCTTTTTTCGACTCTTTTCGACTCGCCGGAAGGTATTCGTTATTAAAGTAAAAGACGCAAAAGTCACTTGCCTGAATCATAGCTTGATTGCGTTCCACATAAGCAGCTTTCCCGGCAGCAGCAACTCCGTCAGGGCAAATACTGTCCTCATATCCATCTAATAGGAACTGCATCGTATAAGCATCTGCATCAGGATAATCCGTCCGATAGTGTATTCTGCGAATTTTGGGGTAAACTTCTCTTAGTTCTGAAACCACCTCGTAGCAGAGCGTATTAAATTCGGAATGATCTCCAAACAGAAAGGTTGCTACGCCCTGCTCAAGCAGATAGCAAATATTGTCCCGCAATCGACTTGCAAGCTCTTTTTTATGCTTAATTCTCCTATGCCCGATAAAACAACAGGTCATACAAACACCACCAAGAATAACAGTAGAGCAAATGAGCATATTATTGTTCATCTGCACTTATTATTATATTTTTGCTCTATATATAAGTCAATAGCTTCACAGCGAGAACAGAAAGTCAAGAGAGAATAACATATAATTATTATGGATTCGAGGTGGAGCAAATGAGCAAAGAAATTGGCTTCAAAAATAGAGATAGATTTATTCAACTGGGAATCACAATTTCAGTTCTTCGTAAAATGCGAGGTATGTCGCAGGAGCAGCTTGCGGCAGAGGCGATGATGAGCCGTTCGCATCTTAGCGCAATCGAAGCACCGAATATCGTCAGACCCTTTTCCGTAGAGGTTCTATTTAATATTGCTGATGCGCTGAAGGTTGAGCCAGGTGATTTGCTGAACACCTCAATTATCCCGGATCAAATTCTAAACAAAAAAGAAAAATAGGTGGCTATGGGACAATAAAGCCCATAGCCACCTATTTTAATATTGCGGTACCCCGTATCCGAGGATTTCGTAGTGACCTACGCTGTACTGGTTTACCCGACAGCTATCACCGGAGTTTCCCTCAACGGTATAAACGATACCGTTTTCGACTTTTTGGACAATACCGGTGTGGTCGGATTGTCCGTCCTGCGGACCCGACGAACCCTTGTTATCCCAATCAAAGAAAATAATCATTCCGGGGACAGGCTCGGCAGAACCGTCGATCCACTGTCCTCGATCTTTGAACCACTGGACGCCGTTCACGCAACCCGCATATTTCGGCACAACCCCGGTGTCGATATAGCCGCACTGATCGGCGCACCAGCTTACAAAACAAGCACACCATTCCACACGGCTTCCGAAGCCGTACCAAGACCAGTACGGTTCGCCGCCTACATTGCCGACCTGTGAAAGCGCCACGGTGACGATCTGATCGTCACTGTATCGGATGCCGTAAAGCACCGCTGCCCAAATAGAGTTGTTCTCATCCTTGAGCAGCTCGGCAAGATACTCCCGCTGTTCTGCGTCAAAGCCATATAGGTCAGCCATTTCATCCACCGTCAAATGAGAAACGGTGATATAAAGCGTTGTTTTTGTGACTGTCGTTTCCGTCTGAACGATGTTGCCGTTTCCGTCGTCCGTTTCGGTAATTTCCGTTTCCGAGTGGCTTTCACTGCGGGAGGATATGGAGTTCATCTCCCAAAAGATGTCCGAGAGGATCTGCTTCTTGCTCTCGTCCATCGTGGCAACCTCCTGCGGGTTGTCCGTGTCTGTATTCGTCTTGACTGCATAGACCGCAAGCACATCCTTCCACACGGCTCGACCGCCGCTGATCTCCATATTATCATAAGCTACCGAGTTTTTCTCCGCTTCCATCTTGGCATCGTAATCGGCGTTGATTTCCTGCACGGCTGTCTGCATCGACATTCCCGTTCCGGAATCCTCGCCGGAAAAGAATATCCCGAAAACCGAGCCGCAGATCAGTGCAATCAGGCAAATTACGACAATGACCGCAACGGCAACCCAGCCGCCTGCGGCAATAGCAGCGACCAATGCTTTTGTTGCCGCAATGATTGCTTTGACTGCGGCAATCGTTGCTTTAACGGCAGCTTTTACACCGGCAACTGTTGCCTTGGCTGCGGCTTTGGCGGCTTGTGCAGCTTTTTGCGATGCTTTCACCGTAGCCTGTGCGGTTTTCTGCGCCGTCTTTGCCGCCTGCTGTGTAGTCTTGATTGCCGTTTTCGTAGTCTTGACCGACCTCTGTGCGGCTTTGGCTGTACCTTTCCCGGCAGTCTTGATGGTTTTCTTACCGGCAGACCTGGCAGACTGTTTGATCGTCTTTTCCGTTTGCTCGACCGCCTTGATGGTCTTATTCCCGGAGGTGCGGACAGTCTGCCTTTTCATCGACTCAGTAGCACGCTTTTCACGAAACTTTTGAACACCGTCCTTTGCTTTGGACACATTCCGTTTCGTTTCTTCCAGTCCCTTGCGCCCCTGCTTATCAAACTGGTGCGCCGCTTCGTGCGTGATACGGTCAACGCCGCCTTCCACTCGGTCGGAGGCGTACTCCTCGGCATTATGCTCATCCGGGTGCGTTGTGTGTTCTGCCTTTTCCTTCGTCTGCACATAGGCGGAGCGCATACGGTCTGCGGCGATTGCCGCTTTGTCGATCTTCTTGATTGTGCCTTTTACGACATCTCTCGTTTTAATATCAGCCATTGAACCCTCCTTTCCGGGGCGTACCCAAACGCCCCTAAATTAAAAACGAGGGGTAAAGGTATAAACACCTTACCCCTCAAAGTGCGGGGGCTGAAAAGTCTTGATATTGCTGGCTTTTTCAGCGCCTATTTTTCGACTCTGCCTGTTTTCTTCTTGCGTACTCTGCCTGCTGAGCTTTGTAAGCTCTTTGAGCGCACTTCTCGCAATATTTCTTTCGGTTGCCCTTCTTGATAATCGGCGCACCGCAGGACACGCACTTTTCAAAGCGTGTGCCGAGAATAGCCGCCTCCAACAAAGGCTCTGCCGGTAAGACGGCACTGCGGAAATACTTACAGAGCAGTGAGTATGAGATGCTTTGCACACAGACGCAGGGTTCTCCGTTGTCCAGCGCAAGGCAGTTGCCGTTATCATAATTAGCACAAAGGCGCTTAATTAGGGCGTTCGCCCTCTGCCGTTGCTTCGGCGTGAGGCTTGGCAGCATCTGCACCACCGTCCTCCGTTATGTGCTTCGCCACGACCACAAGACGGCTGTTGTTGCGGCTGTACTCACAGGTAGACAGCGTAATGAGCTTATCGCCGTATTCGGCGGTCACGCCGGTATCATAGAAAGACAGCTCCTTGCACTTGGCAATGAAGTCGTCAAACTCATTGGCACTCTCTGCGTCTATAAAGCGATAAAACTTGAATGCTTCGGGACTGTCAGTGTAGACCACTGTGCGGAATACGGCAACGATCTCATACTCCTGCTTATCCGTCAGTGTGTTAAAGGTGATTATCCGATGCTCGCTCCAAAAGTCTTTGTTCTTGAACTTTTCAAGGTGGGCAAACATTGAACCGTTGGACATATGGTGTCCATAGATGACAAGATTGTCGGACGGCTCCTGCACATCGCAATCCTCCTGCACATAGGGACAGCCATAGTCGGAATAGTCCTTATCAAAGCCGTACTTTAGATAGAAATTCGGCTCATTCACCGACTGCATCACGGGATAATTGATGTTAGTATCTGCAATACTGATCCAGCCCACCAAATCGCCGTTCTGCTGATAAAGCTCTGCAAGCTCCGGCAGAAGCATCTTTTCCTCGGAGTATGGAATCTGCTCCGCCGGTTCCGTTGCAGCATCCGTCTGTGCCGCAGCATTCACAAGGTCAGCCAGCTCGCTATAAAGCTCAGCTTGTTTATTCGACTCCTTGTAGTGATCGATAATAGGAGCCTGCGGCTTTCAGATACACGGCAAACTCAGCACCATTTTCGGGTGTTTCGATCTGCGTATCACCGTTATCGGTGTGCTTGATGATGGCGATATTGCCCTTTACGACCTGCTCAGTTACATCATTTGCCGTCTGATTATGCTCCACGGTATAGAGCTGCGGCTCTGCGCCGACCTTATGGACGGTGGTATCAAGCAGATAACCCTCAGAGGGAGTGATCTCTCTCACCGTCCAGTCGTTATCGCAGATATACTCCTTGGTAACGAACTGCCCGTTTTTGTCGGTGGTGTAGGTATCCACAAGGGTTTCGCCCTTATAGATGCCGTAAACAGCACCGGCAAGAGAAGCATCACCCTGCGCTGTGCCGGTTTCAGCGTCGCTCTTGGTAACGGTCACGGAAAACTTCTTCAAAATATTGAGGAAGCTACGGTTCGTGACCTCGTTCCAGTTGATAGGCGCAGACTGCGCTTCGGGAACAACATAGCGAATGGCAGTGTCCACTTCCTCCACGGTATAAGGTGTGGAACCGGAAATGAGGACATCTTCAAAGGTCGCCACGCCGTTTGCATCGGTTACGGCATACTCGTCCACGGCAATGCCGGAGAGTGAAGTGCCGTAAAGGTGGAAGGTCACACCCTCGTTGAGATTGTCCTCCGAGGACTTCACGATCTGCAAATCTCCACGCTTGAGCTTGTTGTTGAAAGTCACGGTAGAAACCTGACCGGAAACCACCGTCACACGGCGGGACTCCTGCGGCTCATACTTGTCGTAGTCCATTTCGGTCACGGTGTAAACGCCGGGCATCAGGTTGTCGATCTGAATCTCGCCCTTGGCGTTGGTCTTGACGGTCTGATTGACGCCATTGCCGGTAACGGTGAAAGTAAGGTTGTCTACCTTTCCGTCCTCAGAGGTCTTGATGATCTTAGCAGAACCGTAGGATACCTTCAGATTGAGAAATGCCTGCACGGGGTCATTGACCTCTTGGGCGTAGCTGATGAGATCCTGAGTACCGCTTCCGGGAGCGTATCTTCCATCCGTCCAAGTAATGATTCCTCGGCGGGTTGCACCGGACTTGCTTGCAGTAATTCTCACGCTGTCAGGGGGTGCGGTAGCCGCCGTAATGACGAGCTTGTTTCCGCTGACGCTGAAAGAAATGCCATCCTCATTCGCAGAAAAGCTATAATTGGAAAGGACATTGTTGCTGTCAGTCAGAGTTGCGGTGTAGTTCGTGCCGTTCCAAGCAAGCTCGACATTCTGCGCCTTGCCGGGAGTTTTCGCCATAAAGCTGGGAATAGCAGAGTGACGCTGTACGCTTGCTTCAATGCTGTTGTAGTAGCTGATGAACTGGCTATACAGAGGGTGCGCTGTGCTGACAACACTCTTGACGGCATCATAGCTGCCAGGACTGATATGATTGAAGTCCTCATCTCGCTCACCGACCACGGTTTCCCAAATAAGAACCTGCGTCGCCATCGCCTGTGCCAGTGTTTCGGCATCGCTTGCGTTCTGAGAACGCCAAGAGGTACTGATCGGTCCCGTGTAGCCGTACTGCATAATACGACCGATGAACAGTTTCATATCGTAGGGAGAAATAGTGCTGTTGAAATCCGAGGGGAGGTTATCCCAAAAGGTTTCATCCTTGCTGGTGTATCTGTCGCCGGTGTCCTGCGGCGTACCCGGCTCAATGCAGTAGCAGATATTTCCGTCATACGAGTGCATTGCTCGAATGGTAGTGTACTTGGACTCACCGGAATACCAACCGTTCATATAGTGAAGATTGGAGTGTCCCCAAGTACCGCTGTAGTCGAGATTTGCATCTCCGCTTCTCGGAAAAGAAATGAGATAGACTTCCGCTTGCTCTCCTGCGGCAAAGGCGGTAGTCGTGCCAAGTCCGATAAATGCGGACAGGCACATCACGAGAGAAAGCAGTCCTGCAATTCCTCGCTTGAAAAAATGTGTTTTCATTGTGTTGATTACCTCCTTGAAAACGAAAAACGCACCGTACTTTGACGATGCGTTTCAGTGTGATTTGATTTTGTTGTTATGCGTAGCCGATATACACCTCAAAGGAATCGGTTCCGGTCTGCTCATACCAAATCCAAACATCCGTGATGTCGGGATCTTTGGCGTAGCGGCTCAAGTAACCCTTGATGTCCCTTTCGGTGTATTTGCATTGCGAACCTGCGGCAATGGGATTGTCCCAGCAGTACACGGCTTCGCTGTTCAGCGTAAGACCGACACTCTCGGCATAGCTCTTGACAAAGCCGATCCAATAGCCGATGTCAAATGCCGGCTCTGTTGGTTCTTCCTGCGGCGGTTCGGTCGGTTGTGGTTGTTCTGCCGGTTTTGGTTCTTCCGTTGTCGGAGGTGTGGGCTGTTCCTTTTCGGACGGTGCAGAGACTTCCGGATGGCGCTCTGACTCATCAGGTGTCTTGGACGGTTCGCTTACCTGTGGCGGCGTTGTGCCGCTGTTAGGCTGTTCGGATGCCGGTTTTGTTTGAATACTGCTATCCAACACGCCTACCGTTGCTTCTGTTGAACGGTCATCGTCTTTCGGCTCTGTACTTTGGGGCTGTTCAACCTCCGTTTTCTCTGTCGCCTGCGCCGTTTCTGATTGGTAAGGAGCTTTGTTACTCTCCGAAGAAGAAACCGGGGCGGGCTGTTCTGCAATCTGCGAGGTGTTGCTGCACCCCGAAGTCAGGCACAAAAGGACAATGAGAAAAAGAACTGCGATTTTGGATTTCATACGCTTCACTCCCTTCGACCACATTCTACCCGATGATAACCGTTCAGACAAAGATGCGTTTTGAAGCGCAACTTTTTATCATATCGCCGGTGGGCGCAATTCCAAACTGTGCGATCTCCGAGCCTCTCTTAGATAGACTTATTTAGAGAGATAGAGATAAAGTTAGGAGATAGATTATTTATTCTCGGATAGTCTGGAAGTTCTCAGGGGTTGGAGTGTGAGGAAGGGGACAGCAGGAAACATACTCCGTGTACCTATCGGCTGTCACGCTCTGCCCGCTGACGAAGAAAACGGCTGTAATGCTCCAGTGCTTTGACCACATAATCCTCCGTTTGGCTTACGGGGATATTTTTCGGGATCAAACCTCGCACCTTGTCCCCACGCAGGACGATTTTCTCACGCTGGTTTGGCTTTTCCTCGCTCATAATGGCGGACACCACCTCCGGCGTGAGTTTTCCATCTGTGAAGAACTTCCGCATACGAATGGTCTGATCGTGGGACGGGGTGCATTGGTTCAGATCGATTTCATCAACTACCGCCCGCTGGCTGTCCTCGTCCAAATAGGAAAGCTCCACCGCAGGACGCATTTTAATTTTGCCCTCGTCCACAAGGTCGAGCAGTTCAGGTACAAGATTTGTCAGTCGGATATATCGGCGAATCTGTTCACGACTTTCGCCAACTTCATCGCCAAGAATATCTCTTGATTTTGCACCATCCAACTTGTGCCCCACTGGTGCACAAGTTAAATCTGATCGCTGTCCCTGTCTGTTCATCGCTTCCAGCCGCATTTTATAGGCAAACGCCTTTTCTGAGGGAAGTATCTGCGACCGCTGGTAATTGCTCTCCACCATCAGCACAGTGGCAGCATCACGGTCAAGGTCTACGACCTCGCAACGGAGTGCTTCAAACCCGGCAAGCTCGCAAGCCCGTTTTCGCCTGTGACCGGAAATCAGCTCATATCTGCCGTCCTCTTTTTGACGCACGGTAGCCGGAGTAATGACTCCTCGCTCCTTGACACTCTCCACAAGCTGTATCATATCCTCGTCGTCCCGTACCTTAAATGGGTGGTCGGGAAAATCGTCGATCAGCTCAAGGGGAATATCTCGGATTTTACTGAGCTTGGCATCGTCCCGAAGCTCCTGTGTAGAAAACAGGTCATCGAGCGTCGGCAGAGTGAAGTCGCTCTTTCTTCCTGCCATCGGCAGACACCTCCTTTGCGAACTCAGCATAAGCCCTTGCAACAGGACTGCTCGGCTCATACTTGTAGATGCTTACGCCTTTGGAAGCAACCTCTGCGGCTTTCACTGCCATAGGAATGGAGGAACGGTATATCTTAATAACGCTCCCAAAGTTCTTTCGCAGTGCGTCGGCAGTGCTTTTTGCGAGGTTGGTGCGGTTATCTACGATGTTCAATAGGATACCGTCGATTCGCAGGCTCGGATTGATGTACTGCCTGACCTTTCCAATGGTCTGCATCAGTTGGGTCATTCCCTTTGCCGGAAGATATTGCGCCTGCACGGGAATGATTACGCTATCTGCCGCCGCCAGCGCATTCAGAGTGACCATACCGAGCGAAGGCATACAGTCGATCAGTACATAGTCATAATTGTCTTTGACCTTGCTCAGATAGCTTCTGAGAATGGTTTCACGGCTCATTGCGGTGACAAGCATCATTTCCATAGCAGACAGCTCGATGTTGGCAGGGAGCAAATCGACATTTTCCTCGTGATGCAGAATACCGCTTTGCGGGTCTGTATGATCCTCACGGATAACCCCGGAGAGCTTGTCGGTAATGGTCGTCGTAAGACTGTCATTATCTCGCCATCCGAGGCAAGTCGTGAGGTCGCCCTGTGGGTCGGCATCTACAAGGAGTACCTTCTTGCCGAGTCGTGCAAGTCCAACACCCAAATTGACCGTTGTGGTCGTTTTGCCTGTGCCGCCTTTCTGATTGCAGATAGCAATGGTTTTACAGTTTGGCATTTCGCTTTTCCTCCTTCTTATTAGATTTGGATCGCTTGATCCACCAAAACACAGGAAGCGTTTCCTGTGCTTTGGTGGTCGCATTTAACTCGATCTCATCCCCCAAATGCGTAAAAGGAAATCAACAGGCGTTCGGTTGCTGACCAAACTCATAGGAATCTCACCTCTGCCGGGTACTCCGCCAGCCCCATAGGGAAGTATCATTGTCCCTGATTCGTTTCATCGCCTTATCCGTAGCAAACGGATATTTCAGAATGGTTCGGAATCGCTACCAACCTTGCTTTCCGTGATAACCCCTGTGGGCAGGAAGTTCGTGGCGCACCTTCATTCGGCTGGGGCTTTCGCCCCCGATCAGGAATGTACCTGTTGAATGTCTATTCGATTTTCAAGGTTCGTGAGGTTTTTGCCCTCACTAACCAACTGGGAAATTTTTTTCGATTTGTACGAAGTTTTTTTGAGATTTTTCAAAAAAATTTTTTCGACCACCTTTCAGGAACAAAAAATGCCCCTATCACATCACAAAGATGTAATAGGGGCAGAAATAGAAAAAGCCCGCTGATCGAAATCAGCGGGCTTAAATCATATGAAATTATCGTATGCTATCGGAACTTGTCTGCAATCGCAAAATTCCAAACGCATTTTTGGCGTAAGCTCGGAGTAAATTGGCGTAAGTTGTGGCGTAAGCACCGACAATTTAGGGTCAATCAATAGAGCTTTGCGCCTGCCGGAATGTGAGGATCGACCATCAGCAAATGCAACTTTTCTTCACCGTTTTCGTGATGCACGGCAGAGATCAACATACCACAGGAGTCGATACCCATCATCGCTCTTGGAGGCAGATTGGTGATTGCAATGCAGGTCTTACCAACCAGTTCTTCCGGCTCATAATATTCGTGAATTCCACTCAAAATGACCCTATCTACGCCGGTTCCGTCGTCCAAAACGAACTTTAAGAGCTTTTTGGACTTCTTCACGGCTTCGCATTCCTTGACCTTTACGGCACGGAAATCGCTCTTGGAGAAGGTGTCAAAATCGACCTGATCCTCAAACAAAGGTTCAATCTGAACATTGGAAAAATCAATTTTTTCCTCGACTTCGGGAGCCGCCTGTGCAGCCTCCGCAGGAGCCGAAACTTCCTTGGAAACCTTCTTGTCAGAGTCCAACGGCTTCATTGTCGGGAAGAATAAAACGTCGCGGATTGCGGGGGAATCGGTAAGCAGCATTACCATACGGTCTATGCCGAAGCCTATACCGCCTGTGGGCGGCATACCGAGCTCAAGAGCATATAGGAAGTCCTCGTCGGTATGATTTGCCTCTTCGTCACCGAGAGCGAAAAGCTCCTCCTGCGCCTTAAAGCGTTCGCGCTGATCAATCGGGTCGTTAAGCTCCGAATAAGCGTTTGCCATCTCCCAGCCGTTCATAAAGAACTCAAAACGCTCAACATAGTCGGGATTTTCCGGCTTCTTTTTGGTGAGCGGAGATATTTCAATGGGATGATCCATAATAAACGTAGGCTGAATAAGGTGTTCCTCAACAAAAGCCTCGAAGAAGAGATTGAGTATATCGCCCTTTTTGTGGTGAGGCTCAAACTCAACATTGTGCTCCTTTGCGGCGGCTCTTGCCTCGTCAAGAGTCTTTATCTCATTAAAATCGACACCCGAATACTTCTTTACCGCGTCAAGCATAGTAAGACGCTCAAAGGGCTTGCCGAGATCCATCTCGATGCCGTTATATGTTATAACGGTAGTGCCGAGAACCTCTTTTGCAACGTGGCGGTAAAGATTTTCTGTAAGATCCATCATACCGTG
>ENA-OQHI01000706-OQHI01000706.1-human-gut-metagenome-genome-assembly--contig:-NODE-706-length-19716-cov-5.345333_pt1 | contig 19716 bp, 10 predicted proteins | sample MGYA00242561_ERZ504713 | MGnify/ENA primary metagenome ERZ504713 (study PRJEB26092, sample SAMD00036217) | human gut metagenome | host: Homo sapiens | study: EMG produced TPA metagenomics assembly of... | reverse complement strand
TATCGCCAGCCATAGCATGGCTGACGATACAAAAATTTATTATTTTTTATTGTCCTCTTGACGGGGAGCATACCATTATTATAGTGGTTTATTTTTTTATTCCAATGCAACAAACATGTAAAATGTCTGATGTATTTTTGCAAGTTTTGTTCCATAGCAGTGTTTATCTTATTTTCCGTCTTCTTCTGAAAAACAGAATCATGATAATACTTATGGCAAATAGTAACCATACATGCCTGCTTGTTTCCAGACGAACCCCTGTTTCCGGTATTAATTGTGTGTTTTCGTTTGTGATTTTTAACTCAATCACGTCTCCTCGTGCAGCCTCAATCCGCTGTTTCATGACAGCTGTATTTCCATTCGATGTTGCCTGCACTGGATTTGAATACTTATCATTCTCTTCTTTTTTAGAAATCGAAACAGCGTATTTTGATGTATCAACAGTTTCTGTTATTATGATATCCGAAGATATATCTACATTTTTTAATGTAACTTTATCTCCATGTTTCAAAGAAGTTCTAATTGTCTTGCTACGCAGCTTTTGACCATCTTCCCAATAGAGAATTTCCATATCAAATGGCTTCTTGCGGTTTCCAAGTGGACCAGTGACTTCCTTTGTAATCTCAACCGTCACCCCGCCTTTTTGCGGATGATTGACGATATGTCTGTCCGAAACAGCTCTCCAGGTATTTGTCATCGGTGATTTCTCATATAGGAATAAAATATCGGATTCTACATCGACCATATATAAATTAAAGTTATCCTGATACTGTGTTTTGGTTTTATCTGCTTTGTCCTTTTTGTTTGGAGTAACAGATTCTACCATCCAGTATCGTCCGTTCTCAAAGTCCTCCGGTAATTGAAGCATTCCATTTTCATCTGTTTCTAAGGAACGATACGTCGTACACGTTTTTCCATCCTTTTTCAGAACGATATCGTCCTTGCTCTGTGTATTGTCATAATCTACTGTATATCCTGTATCATCCGCATATTCTTTCGTAACATCATCATACGGTACTTTGTAGAACAGAAAACCTGCACCAGCAAGTCGGTTTCTTGGAAGATCATCCGTCTTTAAGAAACTTCGTTCAGCAAGATTGAAATGCAGATTCTGCACTTCCAGTTCCATCTTGGAAACATCCTTGAACTCATTCCCATCCTTTGGGAATAATTGTTGTCCATTTGAATCGAAATACTGAATCTCTGGATAAATAACTTCATAATATAGGAAACCATCCCCGTATTCCGAAGAATAATGTGTCTTTCCTATCTCAATTTCTTCCACCTTATATTCCACCGGATTTCTGTCCTGGAATAGTGGAACATTGTCGACTGTGTGTTCCCATCCGTTCTCTTCATTCAGCAGGAATTCCTGTCCTGTAGAAATTCCATTCTGATACAATCTGATTTTCACCTGTTTTTCCGTCAGTGCATCATTTGGATTTTCCCATGTCTTTTTGATATGCAGAGTGCCTGTTTTAGCAAAATTTCGGATATTAAGGCTGGTATCTCCTCGCTGAAACAGAACAGATTTTCCGTCTATCTTACCATCAACTGGTGCCTTAACAGCCTCCTGATTTTCGTTAGCCTCCCTATCCACCAATTTTGCATCAATGATTTTGAATGCTCCATTGGCAATCTCAACGGTGATCTGTATATCTCCTGTGTCTACATATCCCGTCGGTAAGTTTGTCTCTCGCAACAAATACGTCTCAGTTGCTGTTCTGTTCTGTTTGTTTTCATCTTGTAACGGAATGTGAAGTTGTGCGATTCCGTATTTATCAGTTGTTACCGTTTCCTCCTCAACACCGTTCTTACTGACAGCAAAATTGATCTTCTCCATTCCCTGTCCGGTAGACTCATCAAATTTGTTCAGTGTGAGTATTCCCTCTTTCTGATAACGGTTCTCCAATTCAATAGTAAGAGTCTCACCACCGCGTCCAATTCCACGTCCTGTGAATTGAATTCCACTTTCTGGATATGCTTCCCATGAATTTACATTATCTCCTTGTTCATGAGAATTGCGGACATTGTACCAACCTGAAAATTTCACATTCGAATCTTTTGGCTTATAGTTGTACTCTTTTAATGTGTATTTCCAGAATGAGTCCGCCTTAACGATCCACGTACAGCTTGTATGTGTTTCATCTGTCCATGTACCTACAACTTCTATTGGAGCATCCTCCGCTTGCGGAGCTTCTGCATCCGGTTTCTGGCTATCTTCTGAAGGAAGCACAAGTTTCATATGCTCATGAAATGCAGGTGGCTGAGGTTTTCCATCTAAAAGCTTTTCATCCATATCTACCTGGATATAATAATCTTTCTTGACTTTCTCTATTGCTTCCGGCATTCCGACAAAATCTTTCTTTACTGTCAGGTAACCATTTTTTGCTACAATACGTCCGTCAATATGCCACCCATCGGACATTTCACTTTTGAAAGAATACCAATAAATGGTGAAGAATTCGGTATCTAATTTCGATGGCGGAATTTCCCTGTCTCCGATGCGAATCATACGTCCACTTTCACGAATTGTCTGGAATACCTCTTCATCGGAAGGAATTCTATCTATCTTGTAGATATAGTCTCCATTTCCAATATATCCCTCATCTGGTTTAGTTCCCTGCAAAAGTTCTTGCACTCTCTTATTTCCATCCGCATACTGTTCCCACGTAGATGGATTCTTATTTCCAAGAACTGGAACATCATGCAATATACTTGCCTTCACATTACAGTTTGCCACGGCAACCGCACTTGTATAATCGTCTACATTCGTGGTTGGTAATGCTACCGAACCATCTTCCGGCATCGCTGACTTACAGATATAAAACTGTACCTGTTTTCGATTTTGGTTACTCACCTTACGCCACGCTGCATAGAGGGTGATTGGCTGTCTTGCATTATTATTTATAAGATCAGAAATAGAATCCCCTGCACCGCATTCCTGCCACTTTCCGTCTTTGTTTCTGTAATCCCAATGATCGAATTCATACTGTTCCAACTCTTTGCTGTCATTATCTTCATGATCATAAACTAGCGGATATGGTGACTTAACGTTATGTTTTCCAGCTTCTATTTCATTCTCATAATCATCTGTATGTCTTGTCTTATTTCCAACCTGAGGGGTCAACTTAGATTCTTTTGGAAGCTTCTTCATATAACGGGTCGTATTATAGATCACTCTGACCGTTCCGGGGTCCTGGGGTTTGTCTGCAATCACCTCATAAGATGAGGTAATATTAGGCAGTTCAAATTTTACCTTATCATCTCCGGACGGTTCCGGAAGAACCTCATTTTCGTCCCTGTCATTAGATGTACAACTCCAGACAATCTCCTTGCCATAATACTCACCTTCTAAACTTGCCCTCTTTGGTACTTCCACAGTATATGCTTCCCCATGGCCTACATACTGTCTCTTAATTGCTTCTCTTTTGGTCAGATTCAGTGGATCCAACACTTCAATCAGATGAAAACTTTCCTCTACACTGAAATGTCTTCCTGCCAGCCCAACCTGAGAAGAAAGTCCTGTCAAACGATCAAAATAATTTTCGATTCTGTCTGGATTCAGTGGGTTTGGCTGTGAGAAATAATAGACAGATACATCTTTCCCGTTTTTCAGGACAGGAATATACCATGTACCATCGTTGTCCTTATAAGGGTGCTGTACAAACACACGGCTGTCTGTCGCATAACCAAACAGAATCTTCTCTTTCTGATCTGCGCCGGGCTCCAGCTTGCTCGGAGTGAAACCAAACTCACTGTAAATTTTAGAAATCGTATCATCTGGTTTAGCTCGCAAATAATAACGACTGGCTCGGCCACTGTTTGCTTTGATTATGTAATGCTGCTCAGCATTGAGGTTCTTTATCAGCTTATAATGTCCATCGATAAATACATAAAAACTGATATTTGCTTCTTTTGTTGCTGCCGGTTTTTCTGTATTATCAGGAACAATCACATATGGACGTACTGCATCATCTGGCTGAATAGTAAAGCTCATGGTATGCTCTGATTTATTTTTACTCCATGTAACTGCTGAAAGAGTACCATCTTCCTTTCTGCATTCCCAGTTTATATCCTGCGTTTGTTCTTCTACACGCGGCTTTGTACTAACTGTTCTTGTAAGTGTTGACTTTCTTGCAACAAAATCAATTGCCGGAAGATCACGCAAAGCTGTTTGGCTGTAAACCTGTCCATCGTCATCCTGTACTGTCACACTGTAAAAACCGTTATATCTATCATCGTCGTGTTCTAGTAAGGTCTTTGCACTCATTATGGGACTATTCTGTCCGTCTGGCAGGTAATACACATCCATCGGCTCTCCGGATTCTCCTATATAAATACATTCATGACCTTCTTTCGTGTATATCCCTGCATTATGGATTGTATCGTAATCTCTCTTGGAATAATAAAAACGCTCTTTTGCTCCATTTTGAATAGAACCATCGTAATGAAATTTTTCAAAATGCTTTTTTAACTCATCATTAGAAATATAATAATAAACTGTTCCCGGCTTTGTTGTAGTATCTTTTATAACAGGAATTTCTTCGTTTAGAACATTATATCTCTCATTATTTACAAAAGTATAGAATTTAATGTTCAAGGTTGCTGGTGCAAAAGTGTTGCATGCAACCGTATATGGTTGCTCTATCTTTCCAATAGAAAAGGTTAGTTTATCGCCCTGTTTCACCGGAGAAATTGTTTTATTTTCATCCTCACTGGCACAAAGCCAGTCGCTTTCCTTCGTATCTCCAGGATCAACGGAAATTGTGACCGCAGAATCTTTCTTATAGTAACTCACAGTTCGATTTCCATCCGGATTGATCACTGTAACCGAATAGAAACTGTTCTTATTCTGCTTAATCTGGTCTGAATTATTATCCGGAATTTTTTCGCCATCAGATGCTCCTTTTGGCATATAATAAACGTCTGTTGGTACAGTTGCTTCCTGCTTGTCCAGGTTATAAGATACATATTGCTGTCCTTTATAAGTTACCACTGTCGCCTGTGCTAATGTCTTCTCACCACGGACTGTATATGGAAAATAATTTCCGGACTGTGTTTCCTCTGCATTCAAGCCGAACTCTCTATAAATCTCAGCAAGATCACTGACAGATAAATAGCATCTGCCCTGACGGTTCCATTTATACACCTTTTTCAGAGAATCAGCCGGCAGCTTTCGAACCTCATTGTCTGCATATATATAAAACTGAATATCAAAGGCTGTCTGGTCCGCTCTCTGGATCACATAAGACTGTGTGATCTTTCCGATTGTGAACCTCGTCTGGTTCCCTGATTCCCGTATACCATCTATCACCTTATCATCTGTTCCCATACAGGTCCATTCGATCTGGTCTGTCTGGTCTGGCAATTTGGGATTAAAGTCAGCCACAGCTTCTTCCACTACAGTTCCTGTTAATGCATAACGAATCCGATCCTGCCCTTCTCCCTTTACCTCTACGGAATAAAACGAGTTGTCCTTTTTTACAGAATCTTTTAAATTTAATGCAAGGTCTTTTCCATTTGGAAGGTAGTAAACATCTATCGCTTCCCCTTGTTTATTCTGTCCATAATTGTAAGAAACATATGTCTTTCCGGATTCTGTGTCTGTATAAACTTTTCCGTATTCTATCCCGCTTTTTCCCCGGTATGCAGATACAAACTTATTATTTGCATCCGGATTCTGATTCTCACCATTTTTCACAAATCCAAATTCTTCATATATCAGGAGCAGGTCCTCAATGGAAACACCATAGTAGGTAGTTCTTCCGTCTTTCCATGTTGCAATGCCGGTAATGTCATTATGCTGAAGCTTTACCTTGTTTCCGTCGATAATGACATAGAAATCAATATCAAAGCCTTCGGAAATCTCCTGAAGTTTCGGTGATTCCTCTTGTGCAATCTGCTCCTCGAAGGCTTTTTCTTCTTCTGAAAGCTCTCCCTGGGATGGAGTAATTTCTTCCTCCGGAATCTCTTCTAATGGCGGGGTGATTTCCTCTCCAGGAGTCTCTTCTAATGGCGGGGTGATTTCCTCTCCAGGAGTCTCTTCTGATGGCGAAGTATTTTCTTCTTTCGACGTCTCTTCCGACAATGATGTACTTTCCTCCGGAATAAAATCTTCTGTGCGCATTTCACCCTCTTGAGTACTATTTATATTTGGAATATTCTCTTCTTCCACTGAAACTGCCAAAACTGTCGTTCCTGCGCTATTCATGCACAAAACCAATAAAAGTGTCCAGGCTATCCATCTTAGCCATCTCTTTTTCCTCTTCACACAAATTCCTCCTAAAAACATATTTTCATTTTCTTAGCTATCTGCCTTTTTTATCCATTCCTTCTGCATTGCCGCTGCTATAAAGCACTGCAATAGTTTTTTTGGAAATACACCACATTCACCGTTGGCAATCATTCTTATGGCTTCTTCATGCTTTAATTTTCTTTTATAGGGGCGTACACTGACCAATGCATCATAAGCATCCACAAGGCCTACTACCTGAGCACAAAGTGGTATTTCATCACCTTTTAGTCCATCCGGGTAACCAGAACCATCATATCTTTCATGGTGATATCTGCATATTTCATAGCTATTTGATGGCAATCACGCCATCAGTGCTGTAATATACAGTGTCATTATATTTTCCGATATAGACACAATCTTTCCCATTTACTCTTGCACTCTTGAATTCATAGTTTTTCCCGGAACCACTAATCGTAAGTTCTTTGTGGTCTTCGATATTTCCAAGCTCAATCGTAGTCGGAGCACCGTCAATTGCTTTTCCGTTCGCATCAACATATTCTACACGATCTGTCGTCTGTTCATCACCATTCGCAACACTTCTCTGCATTGCGATATTCAAACTCTGTACAGATATCGTATCTGGAAGCTGCTCATCACTTGCCTGTTCTGTAGATTTTTCATTGTCAATAATCTGCTCTGAAGACTTCTCTGATATTTCTGTTTCAGATTCTGTAGTTTCTGTAGTTTCTGTTTCCTGCTCCGGGTCTTCTGTCTTCGATATTTCTGACTCTTTTTCCTTTTCTTTCAATGCATAAGTCATAGTCAGTTTTTGCCCATCTGTAAACTTATTGGCATTGATATTATCGGAACTCCAATAAACCGTATCTTTATATACTCCTATAAAGGAACAGTCTGCATCATTTACTTTTGCACTCTTAAATTCATAATCTTTGTCAGAAATATTTAACTCTGAATGATCTGATATTTTTCCAAGCTCAATGGTCTCTGGTGCTCCTTCAATCGCATTGCCGGATTCATCTACATATTCCACCAATTTTGTGGTCGGTACCTGACCATTTGAAGTTGCTTCCTGTATTTCTTTCTCCAGCTTCTCCACTTCTATGCTATCCGGAATCTGTTCCTCAGTTTCTGTTTCTGATGTGAATTGCTCCGAAGTTTGCTCGGTTTCTGTCTGTTGTGCATCTGTCTCACTTGTAAATGCTTCTGTATCTTGTGTTTCTTCCTGCTCTGTAACCACTGATGTTTCATCTTCTGATGCACTTACGGTTTCCAGATTCATAAAACAAATAGAAAAGATTAGAAGCCAGGAACATGCTATTTTCAAATATGTTTTCCAATTCTTATGCCTCATTTTTCGCATCTTCCTTCCTGTTCTTCTGCTTCTCCATGAGTAATCCGCAAAGGCAGATAACTGAGCCAAAGAATAAGAACAAATAGCCTGCAACCGGACTATCATCACCTGTCTTTACCGGCGAACCGTTATGAATGATATCTTTTGGTCCTGTAGAAGATGGGACTGGGGTTTGATTTTTACCAGTTTGACCGGTATATGAGTTTTTGAATGAAACCTTCGATACTTTATCTCCATTTTCATTTTTGACCACTGTTACCGCCATCAGTTCATTATTGGAATCAAAGAATCCTTCAATCGTTACATCATAGGTTTTTGAATCATATGTATAATTTTCTTTATTCTCTGTTGCCTGGTACAGCTTGTAATGATATTCTCCTGCCTGTCCGACATTCATAATCAGCTCTGTAGAAGAATTACCACTCATATTCCAGGTAAATGTTCTTCTATTGCTTCCCTCCGGCATTGGATTTTGTATCTGATCTGCTATTAAAACATAAGAGCCTGTTTTGTCAGCATCTGCAGAATTGTTTACTTCAAATATCTGTTCCACTGGTATTTTCACTGTTGTGTTTTTGCCAGCTGCCAGTACTGGTTTTTGAACACCCAGAAAGAATATCATGGACAGGAATATAACCATGGCTATTTTTGTTAAACGTGCTGTTCTCATGCTTCTCCCTCTCCTTCTTTCTTCTTGTTTCTTTTCTTTTCTATCTGTCTTGCTATCAGAATCAGTACAAGGACAATCAGGATAAACCATACAATAACTGGCACTTTTCCTACTGCATTTTTCAGTTCATCAATTCCTGTACCTACGTTTTTGGCTTTTTCTTTTTCCGGATATATCTGATCTGTTAAGCGTCCCACCAGGATATTTCTTCCATTTGTCATATCCGATGTACAGGTGGTCAGCAAAACCAGATGATCATCTTCCGTTATATTCATATCTCTTTTATATAAAACATTGTTCTCGATTTCCTGCAGATACTCCTGTTTCGCTTCTGGTGTGTCCAGACACACATTGAAAATCGTCTCATTATAAGCATCTACCTGTAACAATGCATAAATTTCGATTCCATGATTTTTACCATCAAAGAACAGATTTCCATATGGATGTTCGTTGAAATACTGTTCTTTTGTAAATTCACCGATATCTCCAAACATCATATGTTTTTCCATATGGTGGCCATATATAATATTATCAAAATCCGAAAAATCCGGCTTATTTGCACAATGTAAAAAGATTGCTCCGCTTAAGGAATAGTTTCCTTCCGCATCTGTATTCATATAAGTATCATCATTGTCCGTCTGCACCAATGGATAATTGATATTTGTGTCATTCAATCGTATCCATCCAATCACATCCGGATTGATTTTCTGTAATTCTTCAAAAGATTTCGTACTCTTTTCAGTAGGAATATATGCTTCATAATTTTTTGCATCTGCAGTCTGATATACCTGATGGGAATCCCACAGCATATAACTGGAGAGAAACATAGCTGCAAGAATCAGTGATAATGCTATAAAATTTACAATATGGTCTAATCCTCTGATAATTCCTTTCAGCACTTTCTTCATCCGAAGCATATGTACAAGTTCCTTTCACCATTTCTGTTTCTTTTATATTTATCAAAACTGATTCATCTGACCAATTTGCTCGCAAAATTAGCAAAAAGGGATGCGGCGGAGCAACGCCGCACACATCCCCTTTCCTGGTTGCTATATTTTATTATTTCTGTAATCTTCTGCGTTTGAATCCTACAAAAGCGATCAGTGCTACACCGCAAAGTGCAATCATCAGAACGTATGGAAGAGTGTTCATGATGATACCAGTTACAGGTACATCGTTGTATGTATTGGTTACATCAACGATATTCTGTTTCTGACCTAATTTCTGACTTCTTACTGCTGTAAGTTCTGTGTTGTATGATGTTTCAGCAACAGAAGTCAGCTTAGTACCATTGATAGTGATTTCAGCACTACCTTTATAGTTTTTAGCTGCAGACTCTTTTACAGTAATTGTTGTTCCTACTGGAACACCAGTGAATTTCATGTTTTTATTTGCTTTCAAATGGAATGTGTATGTTCCGCCCTCAGCAAGTGTAACATCACCTCCATTAGCTTTGATTCCGCCAAGTGTGTTTGCATCTGTTCCAGTCGGGAATGCAAATGTTGCTGTGAAAGCGAACGCATCGTCAGGAGTTGTTGCTGTACCATTTGCATTAATAACTGCTTTAGATACCTTCAAAGATCCATTATCCGGATATGTCGGATCTGGATTTTTCGGATTTTCGCCTGTACCTGCTTCCTGTACATAGGTGTTGGTGAATTTGAAATCATTAGTACCTGTATTTCCAATATCTACTTTACCAGTTGCTGTCTGACCTGCATCATCTTTCACTTTATTTACAACGATATTAGAAATTTCTGTACCAGTTGCACCATCTGTAACATATACATCCATTGTATACTCAGCCTGTGACATGATCATTTTTTCATGCTCACCGTTAACTACTGCTGGATCTACTGTCTGTGTCTCTGTTACAGTATACTCATACTTTCCTGCTTCTGGATATGTTGGAAATGTAATCTGACCTCTCTTAGAAGTTGTTCCTGTTTCAGTATCGGCAAATGATAACTCCGGCATAGTAACCGCTGCATCTGTTGTAATGATACCAGTTCCTGTCTTGACCTGCTCTGCTGTAAAGCTAAACTTCTCAGCCTTTCCGACCTCTGTGTAGTAGGTCTTAGTAATCCAAGCCTCGGTTGTCTTGCCCCCATCTGCCGCAAATGTTGGCATTGCCATTCCCATCGTCATGGCACCAGCAGCAACAACTGCGAGCACTTTTTTGAACATTTTGTTCATGCTCATAATGCTTCCTCCCTTGTAAATAATATTGTTTGTTTCTATTTGATTAACGGAGGAGGGGATTAGAGTCCTCTGGTCCGAATAACCGCAATCGCTTTTCCTTTGACATCTTTTACATTGATACAGCCATAGATTCTGCTGTCTGACGCTTCCGGTCTGTTATCACCCAGTACAAATATCTGACCTTCTCCAACGGTGATTGGGAAGTCAACTCCATTTTGAAACTGTGTGGTGTCAAAATAAATATCCTGTGAAATCTGCGTAGCGCCGTTAATCATCAAACCGTCTTTTGTTATATCTACGGTATCACCTGCGACTGCTACGGCCCTGCCTGTGGTTGTTCTGCCATCTTTCTTAAATACTGCAATATCACCGGACACAAAACGCTTGTCCAGTCGATAATACATGACCAGATCACCATCTTTTATTGCTGGTTTCATAGATACGTCATTGATTCTCGCCATCCCGTACATAAATGTAAAAACAAGGATGACCGCCAAAATGATAAGAACAATCTTCAATAACAGTTGAAAGATATCTTCTCCCAGTGTCGTTTCCTGTCTGGGAAGCTGTTTCTCATTATTCTGTTCTTTCTCAACCTGTTTCTTTTTCATGTTTCATTCCTGCTTCATATCAACTTAGATAATCAAGGTATCCTTTTATGTACTGGTTAAAGTATAGCACTTGTTTTTTGCAAAAATAATACAGAGAATAGGAATATATTTTCACGTTTTGCTACAAAAAATTTGTAGTTATCGGTTTTCGCAAAAAAAAAAAGAAACCATACCATAGAGATATAGTTTCTCTTTGAATTACAGTGTTTCTGCCATTTTGAATAAAACGATTCCATTTCTAACAGCCAGCATCTCAGCAGAATTCTTGAAATCAATGCCGGAAATATCTTTTATTTTTTTCAATCGCCCTGAAAGAGTACGATAATTTACATAGAGTTTTTCAGCTGCTTTATTCGCACTCTTATCACAGTCCAGATACGCCTGCAACGTTTCAATCAGTTCTCCATCATGTTCTTTATCATACCAATATAATTTCACAAGTGACTCTGGCACATATTCCATCAGTTCATCACGATTTTTGATTTTTTCAAAAATCTGGAAAAAACCGAGCTTAGAAAAATCGGCTACCGATATATTCTTATCACCATAGAGATATCTGAGCATATCCATATAGTCTATGATTTTCTTTGAATCCTTAAAAGATTTTTTCAAATCTCCATATCCATTAACAATACTTCCAATGCCAATCTGAAAATCCGTTGTTTTATTTCTGTGAAAAATCTGCTTCTGTACTGTCTGATATAATTTTTCCATTTCTTCCCGGAACCCTGCTTGTGTTTCCCCAGGCTTAATTTCATGAATACACACAATCTGATTCAGATTCCGGTAAATATGTTCATCCGGAAGTAATCTCTGAATCTCGCCTTCTATCACTCCGATTTCTTCTAATTCTTCTTTTGTATAATAATCTTCGCTATTGCTTGAAATCGTATGAAAACTTACCACACAATATTGAGCTGTATCTTTCAACTTTAGCATTCTTGCAGCTTTACTCAATTCATCGCCCGTTAATAAACCATTAAGCAAGCTATATTATCTCGTTGATATTTTTTTTCTATCTGATTTTGAGCATATGTTCCCATAAAACTATACTGTAAAGTAAAAACAGCATTTTCCAATGCCATATAGTCCAGTATTGTTAATGGCATATTCACTTCCGTGACTACCAAATAAATTTCTGTTCGGCCTAACACATGTATTTTTGTAATATATTGCGTATGCTCTTTTCTCTGTTTTTTGTATTCAAATCTGGTAACAATATCCGGTTTATATTTCTCAACATTTTTCTCAAATACAAAATCAGACAGATCCTGCGTTGTGGACGCACAGCAAGTTAAGTTACTATAATATAACGCTACCGGATTGCCAATCATGGAAGACAATAGAAACAAAATATTTTTAGTTGGATCTTCAAAATTCTCTCCATCCAATAACATGTTAGAAATATTGTCGTGTGTCAATTTGAAATAAATCAACCGTGCGATATTTTCATCATAGATCTGCAGAATAACATATTTTATAACACCCCAATAATACTCATCTTCCGAAATTTCTATCACTGGAATATTACGTTCCGAACAAAACTTTAATAAAATATCATAATAATTGACTTTCTGTACCATGTCCGGATGCTGCTTTATAATAAATCCACTGACCTGTTTCTTCTCCAGTTCATTCAAATGTTTCCGAAACTCTCTGTCCGTTTCTCCGAAATACACTTTCATATTTGTAAGAAGAAGCTCTCCTCCAGTCAGATATCTTTCCATATCTTCTATTTCGATAATTCGTATACCTTTAATTTCCTGATTCAGATTTTCTTTACATGTCACTAATCTCATATCAGGAAATTGTTTCGATTCTAATAATTGTTTTACCGTATAAGCCATTCAGCACCTCGTCAAATTCGTCTTTTGTTGTCTACATTGGTTGTACCAGCATCTGATGTTGTGTTTTCAAAAGTGGCATAAGTAAACAGTATAATTATACCCTCCCCCGAAATTTTCTGTCAATTTCTTCATGCGTATAAAATGCATATTTTATATAGATTCAAATAAAAAAGACAGCTCGCATCTTTGTCGAACTGTCCATTACTTCTTCAGGCTGCGGATAAAAGTCATAAAAATTTCTCTTTCCTTCTCATCCAAGCCATCCCAAATCTCAAGTATTTCTTTTTGCTCTTTTGTCAGATCCAATCTGCTTTCATCATCTGAAAAAAATTGTGCGATTGTAATTTCAAAAGCATCACATATTTTTTCCAGATTAGCCATCGTCGGCATACTCTTCTGATTCAGCATATTTCCCAGAGCCGTCTGCGTTATTCCTGTAAGCTGAGCTAACCTATATTTTGTATATCCTCGCTTCCGGCATAGTTCCGCAATTCTTAACGGAATATACTCTTCCACACACAAGTATATACACCTCTCTTCTAGTCTATGATACCAATATTGTACCTGTTGACCAGAAGATTTATTAGACATTTATTTATTGATTATATACTCTTGTACACAAGACTTTTTAAGTAAAAAATATAGCTAGACAGTCCACGATATTCAGTTGTTGCATATATTTATGATACTTTCTACGAGGAAATCTGTCAAATACATGTTGTTAAAAAATGATATTATAACTCAAAAAATCCTGATAGATAACTTTATCTATGCAGTTACCTATCAGGATGGGAATTTTATCTTACACCACGATTAGCTCCTCTCTCCGGCTTATCTTTTCCCTGCTTTTCTTGAATTTTCCTCTTATTGATTTCCAGTCTTTCATGAATGGAAGGCTTCTTTGCTTTCGCAGCCACATTTTTATCTTCTGTCCGCACAATCGAAGCCTCTTTCCCGGCAGTCCTCGTATTTTTCACTTTCGTCTCTGCGGTTGCTCTTTCCCTTCCTGTCAAACCGCCCTGTTTTTCTGCGATCTGTTGTTCTCTCCGCTCTTGTACACCTTTTTCTTCCAGACTGCAAAAACTCTGCAGATACGGCAATACATGATCCTGCATATCCGTCAGTTCTTCCAAATACTTCTGAAATTCTTCATTTCCTTTATTTTTCATAAATGAGAGCCAGCTTTCATCTGTCAGTTTCATTTCATTCTGTAGCTTCAGCTGGCTAAGGATGCCGCCATTTCCTGTTCCAATATCAATTTTACTTTTAAACTGCCGCAACATCTTATCGTCTTTTTCCGCATAATATACGGTAAAAAACATCTGGGCTGTCATAGTAGGCTCATTAGTCCTCGGATTACGGTCTGCATACCATTCTTTATCCTGTTTGGCAACAAGGGCATCCAAATCCGAGAATTTCTGACAGCGTAGTTCTATCAGTTCGCGCTCTTCACAGTAATTCACATACACCATCGGCTCTGTTTCTTCGGATATATCCGGTTCATAGAATTTTAACCGTTCTATCAACACTCCGGCTCGTACAGACTGCTCACACTCTTCCTCCACAATGTCTTTCAGATAGGAAATATAAGAACCAATATTTCCGCTTTGCAGATCCAGTATGACTTCCTGCACGGTGTCCTGCCCCGGTTCTATATGATCCCGATACTCATACGGATCAAATGCTTCTGCAATCTCATCCAGTGCCTCTGCCAGCTGTTCTGTAGTCATCTTCTCTGGATACATTGCTTCTCGAACATCCCGCATCGGTACGTACTTATAGTCCGGCAATGCTTCATGAATTTTCTCAATCCCTTCCCGTACCAGTGCAAGTTCTCCATAAAATCGAACATCGTCCATCAGATTTCCAAGTACTGTATTTCCTTTTACGATTGCAAATTCAGCATCATCGTAGTAACTGTCTTCCGGATCACGATAGATAATCCCCATACTGCATACTCGATAGGCATTTTCAGGATTTTCCCTATATTTTTCATAGACCGCAGCAATCTGATTAACATCGGTACTTTTTTCATAAGCTCCCATATCATGGAACTCATCGCATTCTGCCGCAAAGTATTCCAGATACGGTTCTTTCTTCGGTGGCATATTATTGAGGACATTATCAATCATGTTATAATTTGCCTCTTCCAGTTCTTCTACCTTTGCCAATGGCTTATATTCGCCCTGGCTTTTCTGAATCTCTGCCATTACAACCTCATCCATTTCTTCTACCTTTTCCATCAACTGATCATAATCCCCACGGATGCGTTCTCCAGTCCATCCTTCCTCTTCCAGAAGTTCCTCTGCCGCTTCTTCGATAGAGATTTCATCATTTTCATGCACACCGCCATCCATCAAGCGGAAATCTTCGTCGTAAAAGGAGTAATCATATCCTTCTTCTGTGGTCTGAATTGCAAAATACCGTTCGCCCACCTCGTATGCCAGTTCGCTAAGAGATTGCTCTTCCAGTTCCAGGAAATGATCTAGCTGCTCAAAGCTGATGCTGTCTACAAAATGTGCTGTTACATTTTCTCCGTCATTTAAAACCACGATATCACTGACGGACAGAGAATGTCCTCGGAAGTCTTCTGGTCTGTCGATGTTGAATCTTTCAAAAATATCATCCAGTGACATATTTCCGAATAGTTCTCCCGCATAGACCAGTTCATAATCTTCTTTTTTTATCTGCATACCATGACTTTCAATAAAACTCATATTCATAAATGCATAGTTTTCGCCTGGTGAATCGTCCTTGATCTGATAAATACCAAAGGTTCGCCTTGTTCCTAACAACAGGTTTGCCTCTTTCAAAGACCGAATCTGCGGATATTTTTGCATTTCCCATTCCAGGTTACGAAAACGCTCCCGTTCTGCCATGGACATCTGATAATGCTCCGGTCCTCGTTCGATTTCCTTGCGTTCCGTAACATAGACCGGTGATGAAAAATTAGTAATCAGATAGATATCTGCTCCTGTATCGTATAATTTCAGTGCTTCTTCCTGATCAATGACACTCATAGGCTCCTGAAATGCTCCAAAATCTTCATCTGCATAATCCAGATCCTGATCCCTTATCCGTTCCCACATCTGTAATTCCATACCAAACAGCCCTTCGTGTGCCTGTATCATTTCTTTACTTGCATACTCTCCCTTACCGCCATCGCTGTCCAGGCAATAAATCTTAGAACCCATTCTGTGATAATCCAAGGCTGCTTCTTTTCTAAGTGGCACCATATCTTCTGCTGTATATCCATAGTCACGTAATTCCAGCTTACCTATGGTTGGATCTGGTAGGTCCTGAATATCCATTTTTGCATCATCCAGAAGTTCCTCTACTTTATCTTCATCTGCCTGATTGATTGCATCTGTCAGATTTCTTACCAACGTCCTTACTTTCTCTTCCTCGCCAATCAGATTTGCATATTCAAAAATCTGTTCTTTTACATCCGCTGGAATCTCTATTCCCATGTGTTCTGCACGATCTATCTGTTCCTGCGTAAATTCCTGCATTTTCTGCGTTTCTTTTCCTGTTATCATATTTCTCGCCATTCAAATTCCCCCTGTGTTCTAAAAAATGGCATAACCGGCAGAACCTTCTTCTACCAAATTATGCCATCTTTCCTGTTTATTTATTCCAGACCGAAGTCCCGTTTTCTGGTTTCCCTGCCAGTTTCACTTTCCCGCTGGCTTTTTTCTTTATAAATCTGCAATTTCTCATGGATAGAACCATGTGCCGGTCTTTCTTCTTTCTCTTTTGATTCTGGCTGCTCTGCTTCTGTATCTTCCCTTTCATCCATATTGAGAAGCGCATTTAACTCTGACAACCGCTCCAGTTTCTGGTTCAGTTCCTCTTCTTTTGGGAATGGCTTTCCAACTTCCGCTTTCGCATTTGCCAGCTGCTCCTGTACCGTTTCCAGCCGTTGCTCTGCTTCTGCCAGTTTCTCCGGATAGCTTTCCAAAAGATTATTGATACGAGTGATATTTCCCAGGGCATCTGCCCCCAACCGAACTTTAGCTACCGATTCATGCTTTACAGACAGGATAAACTCTTTGCTCCAACTGTCGAATTGGATTCTCATGTTGAATCCCTGATAGCTTCCAATGTCCATAGCTGCATCTACAGACTTAATGTCTTTGCAGACCGCCAGAAGTGCCGCACCTGCCTCTTTCTTTTCTGTGAACACTTTTCCACTGATTTCCATAGAAAACTGCTCTGGATCTGTGATTTTATGCTCGGAAAAGTGTGCGATGTCTGCCTTGTAGCTGTCAATGATCTCTGTCAGTTTTGCGATCTGTTGCGGAAAATTCCTTGCAATATCATCTTCCAGTCGATACTGGTTATTCATGTGGTTGGCTTTTAAAAGTTTTAATTTTGCCACATCAACATCCAATGCCATCTTCTCTTTTACTGCCGGATTTCCGGTTGCAAGTGCTTTGACCTCCGCATAGGAAAGTGCAGCTTCATCCACATCTTCGCAGCTTCGGACAGGTGCTTTGCTGGTCATGATCTGGGAGATGAATTTCTGCTTATTCTCGATCAACTGCCACATATAACTGTCGAATGTGGATTCTGTTACATACCGGAAGATATGAACCTTTTTATTATGGTTTCCCTGACGGATAATACGTCCTTCCCTCTGTTCCAAGTCAGATGGTTTCCAACCAATATCCAGATGATGCAGGGCAATCAAACGATCCTGCACATTGGTTCCTGCACCCATCTTTGCTGTTGAGCCAATCAAAAAACGAACCTGCCCGGATTTCACTTTTCCAAACAGCTCCGTCTTTTTTGCTTCTGTATTTGCATCATGAATAAAAGCAATCTCTTTTTCCGGTACACCTTTCTCCATTAGTTTCTGCTTCAAGTCATCATAAACATTAAAACTGCCATCGCCTTTCGGTGTGCTCAAGTCACAGAAAATCAACTGTGCGGATTTCTGTGCTGCTGTGTCTTTCCATATTTCATAGCTTTTCTCTGCACAAACTGATATTTTACTTTCTGGATTATCTGGCAATAATTCATTCACCAAACGCTGGTCCAATGCTAACTTCCTTCCGTCATTGGTGATTTTTAGCATATTATCGACCGAGGCATCTACCCCTCCGTTTCTGACAACTTCTGCACGTTCTCCAAGGCTTTCTACGATTTCTTTCTGCTGTTCCGTTGGTTTCAGCACCACTGTTTCATATTCCGCTTCCGGCACTGGAAGCTTTAATTGATCGGAAGTCTTGATATCTGCAATCTCCTTGAACATATTCATCAGTTCCGGGATGTTATAGAATTTGGCGAATCTTGATTTTGCTCGGTATCCAGTTCCTTCTGGTGCAAGTTCGATGCTCGTGACAACTTCTCCAAAAGTGGAAGCCCAGGAATCAAACAATCCAAGTCCCATATTTTGTAATTTGCTGTTCTGCAGATACCGCTGCATAACATATAATTCCGTCATGCTATTGCTGATCGGTGTGCCCGTAGCAAAGGTAATGCCTTTTCCTCCGGTAATCTCATCCAGATACTGACATTTATTAAACATATCTGCTGATTTCTGTGCTTCGTTCTGGGCAATTCCGGCTACATTTCTCATTTTTGTATAAAGGAACGCATTTTTATAACTGTGTGCCTCGTCTACATACAGATGATCCACTCCCAGTTCTTCAAAGGTAACTACATTATCCTTTTTCTCTTTCTGATTCAGCTTCTCCAGTCTTGTCATCAGCGTTTTTCTGGTCTTTTCAATCTGCTTTACCGTATAGCGGCCGCCATCCTGCTCATATCTTGCACTCTGGATTGCGATTTCCAGATCGTCAATCTGCTTCCGCAGCATAGCTTCCTGCCTCTCATCAGAGATTGGAATACGCTCAAACTGGGAATGTCCAATGATAATGGCATCATAATTCCCCATAGCAATTCTGGCACAGAATTTTTTTCGGTTTGCCGGTTCAAAATCTTTCTTGGTTGCTACCAGGATATTGGCTCCCGGATATAACTGCAGGAATTCTGCTCCCCACTGCTCCGTCAAATGGTTTGGCACGACAAAGAGATTCTTCTGTGATAATCCCAGTCTTTTACTTTCCATTGCAGCTGCTACCATTTCGTAGGTTTTCCCAGCTCCTACTACATGTGCCAGAAGTACATTTTCTCCGTAAAGCTGGTGTGCAACTGCATTTTTCTGATGCGGACGAAGCTCTATTTCCGGATTCATTCCTGGGAAAGTCAAATGACTACCATCGTATTCACGGGGACGGATGCTGTTAAATCGTTCATTGTACACCTTTACCAGTCGTTCACGCCTCTGCTGATCTTTAAAAATCCAGTCTTTAAATGCTGCTTTCATGGCATCCTGCTTCTGTGATGCCAGCATGGTTTCTTTCTTATTTAGGACACGGATCTCATCACCATTCTCATTGACACTCTTATCATAGATGCGTACATCTTTCAGGTTCAGGGTATCTTCCAGAATCTTATAGGCATTTGCTCTCTCAGTTCCATACGTTGCATAGGCAAACGCATTTCTCGGACTGTCGGCATTCTTTCCAGTAATCCTCCACTCACCATTTACCTCTGAGAATTTTACCTGTATTTCCTTCTGTGCAAGATACCACGGCGTATGAAGCAGTTCCACCATAAAATCCTGATAATCCGAAGGTTCAATCCATGTGGCTCCAACACGCACCTCAATCTCGGATGCTTCCAGATCTCTCGGCTGAACCGCCTCCAATGCACGGACATTCGGTGTAAATTCCGGATGACTCTCGGCAAAGGTTCTCGCAGTATTT
>ENA-OQHI01000702-OQHI01000702.1-human-gut-metagenome-genome-assembly--contig:-NODE-702-length-19762-cov-12.062332_pt1 | contig 19762 bp, 18 predicted proteins | sample MGYA00242561_ERZ504713 | MGnify/ENA primary metagenome ERZ504713 (study PRJEB26092, sample SAMD00036217) | human gut metagenome | host: Homo sapiens | study: EMG produced TPA metagenomics assembly of... | reverse complement strand
ATCAGATATTAAACAACTACTAGATATTGGACTTACAGTTGAAGAATTAACACTAATGATTCAGCAAAATGCCAATACTATGACAGCACAATAATCTTAATATTTGGGGAAAGGGGCTTTGCGCCCTTTTGTACTTCTAACTTCTTCTTTTTTATAAATTATATTTTCAGATTACTCCTTAAAAAATAAAAAAACCAGCTAAGCTGGTTTCATAATCAAGTGGCGCCTGAAACAAGACTCGAACTTGTGACCTGCCGGTTAACAGCCGGATGCTCTACCGACTGAGCTATTCAGGCATTTGCTTTTCACTTGATGCCTGTATATAATACCAAAAGATGTTGTGTTATGCAAGTACTTTTTATAAAATTATGATATATTATTTTTTAAATGGAGGGATGGACTATGTTAGATGCGATTGTAATGGATATGGATGGTACCTTATTGGATCCAAATAATAAGATTTTACCGGAAACGAAGGCGGCATTGATTGCTTGTCAAAAGCAGGGGACAAAGCTTGTGCTTGCTAGCGGTAGAAGTTATACAAGATTGCTTCCTTATGCTAAAGAGTTAGAGATGGATGTATATGGTGGCTACTTATTAGAGATTGATGGAATTGCATATTATGATGTAAAGAAAGATGAGCGTCATGTTTTAAAACAGATGTATAAGGAAGATGTTGAGCCTGTCTTTGCGTATTTGATGCATAAAAATTGTGAAACGATGGCTGTATTTAATGATGGATTATTTGATTATATTCCAGATCATATTATGGAAAAGAAAAAAGCATTAAGAAATTCACAAGAATATCCAGAAGATTTTCCTTGGACGGGTGGTCCTTGGTCTTGGTTTGCGGATATGCGTGATGGCTATCCTAAGATTACTTATATTAAGGATCTTAGTGAAATTCAATATCCTGTAAATAAGATTCAGACAATTGAGGATGAAGAGGTTACTACGCAGTTGGCTTTGGATATTCAAAATGAATTCAAAGATCAATATGAAGTATTCCGTACTTGTCCTAGAGAACTTGAAGTATTACCTAAAGGATATAGTAAGGGAGCTACTTTAGTTCGTATGATGGATATGTTTGGTTGGGATAAGGATAAAGTCTTCACATTTGGAGATGGTGAAAATGATGTGAGTATGTTTGGTGTTGTAACACATAGTTTTGCGATGGGACAGGCTATGGATTATGTAAAAGAAAAAGCAGCTCATGTGACCAAGTCCAATGTGGAACAGGGTATTGTGGCTGCTTTAAAGGATTTTAATATTTTGTAATATAGCTAACAACAAGCTTCATTGTGTTTTCTACACCATCATAGTGTGTTCTTTCCATTCCGTGGCTTGCATGAACACCAGGGCCAATCAAGGCTCCTTTGATGTCGTTGCCACCGCGTAATGCGGCACTGACATCAGATCCATATTGTGGGTAGATATCAACGGCATAATTAAGCTTGTTTTCTTTTGATAGTTCAACTAGACGTGTAATCATTTCGTAGTCGTATGGTCCGCTTGAATCTTTCGCACAGATTGAAACATCTTGTTCTGTACAAGCTAGATCTGTACCGATACATCCCATGTCTACGGCTAATAATTCTTCAACTTCTTCTGGAAGACAACTTGCTCCATGACCAACTTCTTCATATGTACTAAACATAATGACTAAGTCTCTTTGAGGTGTGATGTTGTTATCTTTTAAGTATTTTAGTACACCCATTAAGGCTGTAGCTGAAATTTTATCGTCTAGGAATCTAGATTTAATAAATCCGCTTTCTGTGATTTGAGTTTTCGTATCAATACATACAAAGTCTCCGTTGCAGATACCTAATTTTTCAACATCTGCTTTTGAGTGAACAACTTCGTCGATACGAACTTCCATTGTATCTTCTTTTCTTTCTAATGTTGATGCATCTGGATATACATGAACGCTTGGAGAACAAGAAAGAATTGTTCCTGTATACACCTTACCGTCACGTGTATAGATTTTACAATATTCTCCGTCTAATGTTGGTAAGCATGGGCCTCCGACTTTAGTAATGGCAAGCTTTCCGTTGTCTTTGATGGAACGAACCATAAGTCCTAATGTATCTAGGTGAGCACTCAATCCTAATGTGTGTTCAGAATCTTTTCCATCTACATAGATCAACAAGTTTCCCTTTTGGTTACGTCCTGTTGTATAGCCTAATTTTTTAGCTTCTTCGTCCATGAAGTCAATGGCTCTTTTTGTGTATCCTGTTGGTGAATCAATGTTCAAAACTTGTTTGGCAATGTCACAAACATATTCTTTATCAAATGGTTGCATATTTTAAAACTCCTCCTGTATGTATTATACGCTTTTATACAAATTCAAAACAATGTATTAAACTTTTTTTTGAAAATTGTGATATTGTACAAGAAAAGGAGGCTAATTGTATGGAATTAAATGTAAGAGAAGAAAATTTAAAGGATTTATTTAAACAGTTTCAAGTGGAACATAATGAGAATTGTAAGACAGTATTTATTGATAATAATGATCCAGAATTAGAGAATTATTTAAAAACAGATTATATTGTATATTTACATATGGTGGATAAGGAAGTAAGACATCTTGATTTGAGTAAAGTGAATACGATATTTGTGAATAAAGAGTATGCGAGTAAATTAGAAAATGGAATTCAGGATGAACAAAGAATTCTAGAACTTTTATTAAAGAAATATCCGAATCTTAGAGCCGTTTTAATTACCGATAAAAAAGGTGCTTATTATAAAGACAAGGATCTATTGATTTATCAAAAAGAATTGGTCTCTAATTTTGATAAAGACTTATTCTTAGTTAAATATATGGCTTCAGAATTAAAAGGAAATTCAGAAATGACATCTCTATATCGAGGTGTAAATCAGTAAGTTGATATTTAACATCTTTCTCGTTATAATACAAATACAGAAAAGACTACTAGATATGGTGGTCACTCTGGATTAGGTAGAAGCGCTAATCCCGTTGTGAGTGGGTGGTTAGCGCTTTTTGTTTTCTTCATGAATAATAATGATAACTCGTATGAGTTGTAAAATAGCTATTAAAACAATAGTTACATCAATATTAACTTGAATTTGCATACGCCTATTCCTCCATCCCGGGGATCGAAAGTCTCAAGGATTTATCTAGAGGAAACCACCTGCCATATCTAGTAGTAATTTCAATTATAAATACCCAATGTGAAAAAGACATTAACTCTCAAAACTTTTTGAAAAAACTTAAAATTAACCTATGATGATGTTGAATAACGTCTTTTGCGATGTAAAGGCAAAATATAACTTACACATATAAAATCTACTTTATATAAAGTGTATGCTGCGAGCATACATTTTTGTTTTTTATATGAAATTATATAGGAAACGGCTTTCATAAGTGATATAATGCATATAACATAATCGTTTTATGGAGGGTATTAAAATGGATAATAAATATGTATTAGGGCTTGATATTGGAATTACATCAATAGGCTGGTCTATTATTGATGAAGTTAAGGGAAAACTTTTAGATATGGGAGTTCATATGTTTGAACAGGCAACTCCTGCTCAAGAAGCAAGATTAAATCGTTCTGCAAGAAGAACATTGAGAAGAAGAAATTGGCGAAAGAAACAATTAAGGAATGCATTTGTTGAATTTGGCTTGATTTCAAAAGAAGAAATGAATCAAAGAGATTATTTGAGTTATACAGCAAATTCAGATACATTTTCTCGTCCTGAAGAGGATACAGTTTATCATTTAAGATTGAAAGCGTTGAATGATAAAGTATCTTTAAGAGAATTGTTATTATGTCTTTATAATATTTGTGGAACACGTGGTCATTTCTTGATGGAGAATATTAACTTTGCTTCTAGTGAACCCATTACTTTTGAATTCTTTGTTGAACAGTTTTATGAGTTTACTCATGCATACGTTAATTTTGAAGGAGATACAAAAGAATTTGAGCAGACAATACTAAAACCAATCTTTGAAAAAGGGAAAGTAAAGTCTAATGAATTAAAATCTTTGTTAAAGGATGAATATACAGTAGAAGCTGAGGATAATGATGCATTACTGGAAATTTTAAAATTGATTTGTGGATTTAAATGTGATTTGAAGAAAATTAGTGAGTCTGTTGTACTTGTTCAAGAGGATAAGACAAAAGATTCTGTAAAATTAGACGAGTTGTTGAAATTGGATAATCTAAATGAATTCTTAAACAATGCGGTGGAGCTTCATGATGTGATTGCAGTTTCTCAGATTTTAAAGGATCATAATTATATTTGTGAAGTGGCTGTAGAAAAATTAAATGAAGTTCTTAAAGTTCAAAAATTAGAACATTCGGATCCAGATAAATATAAAGAAGAAAAGAAGATAATTCAGAGTAAAATGAGTAAGGCGATTGGAGAACGTTTACGTGTTGTGAAGAATATGGAGAATAAGTATCCGAATGGCTTGTATGTAAAAGAAGCTAGTGATATTTTGCATAAGCAACGAGAATTTTATCCTGACTTAATTACAGATGATTTTATTGAAGCTTGCATTTCTACAATTAGAGCACGTATTCCTTACTATATTGGACCTTTGTCTTCACAAGCTAAAAATAGTTGGATCAATCGAAAAGATGGAACTTTTAAGTATGGATATGAGTATTGTAAGGATGCTTTAGTTAATGAAGAAGAGAGTATTCAAAATTGGAAATTAAATATGATTTCGCATTGTACATATTTACCTGGAGAATATGCACTTCCAAAAGGATCGTTTATTGCAGAGACATTTAACTTATTAAATGAATTGAATATTCTTACTGCAATTGATAAGGATGAAAACCGATATTATTTAAGCCGTGAAGATAAATTAAAAGTATTTGATGAATTATTTTTGAAGCGTACAGATTATGTTTCTCACAAAGAAGTTGCACAACTATTAGATTTAAAATCTTTTGGTCCTAAAGATTCTCATAAGGCTGGTAAGTTTAAAAATAGATATACTTTATATCAGAATATAATTAGTGTATATCCTCAATTTGAATTGCATTCTATTATTGATTTATTTGATGAGAATGAGAAAGAAAAAGTTAACAAAATTGAAGATATTATTTTGAATTTAAACTTATTTGATGAAGAACAATCAAAAATTAATTATTTCACTAAGAAGTTGAATTTAGATGAAAACGATGCGAAGAAATTAGCAAGATGTAAATCAAATGGATTTTATGCGTTCTCTAAACAATTTATTATGGAAACTAAGATGAATGTGGATGGAGAAACATTGCTTGAGGAAATGTTTAGGGATAATACGGAAAATCAAAAGAATGAACAGATGACTTTGATTACTGAAGCAACGGACTTGGATGGAAATCGAATTAATTTTGATTCTAACAAGTATATGACTTTATTAAGGGATACGAAGAAGTTGTCTATTGATTTATTGATACAAGATGGTAAACCATTTATTCCAATTGCTAGACCTGTAATAAGAGCTTTAAATGAATGTTTTAAGCTATATGAAGAAGTTGTTAATACTTATGGAGTTCCTGATCGAGTTGTGATTGAAACGGCAAGAGATTTGAAAGATAGTGCTCATGATGGTGATGAACCAGCCAAGCATTTTGATCAAATGAAAAATTTGTATGATTATTTAACTAAACAAATGAAGGAGCAGAAGAAAAAAGCTAAGCTTTCAAAACAATATATGGAAGACTGGGATGTTATTGAGCCTTATTTAGAAAAGAATAAACGTAAAGTTGAACTATATATTCGTCAAAATGGTCGTGACATGGTTACTGGTGATGAGATCGATATTCAAAAATTAGAAAATTATGAAATGGATCATATTTTACCTCGTGGCTTTGGTGATAATTCCATGGATAACTTGATGTTGATAAAAAAAGAAATCAATGGAAAAAAGGCAGATAGACTTCCATTGGAATATATCGAAGCTGAAACTGTAACGAACAAAGCTGGTAAGCGTATTATTTCGAGTGATTTTAAACGAAGATGTTATGAGTTGAATGAAATGAAATTGATTTCAGATAAAAAATTAAAACGTTTATTACTAGCAACTACAGATGAAGCTATGGGATTTATTAATCGTAATTTAGTGGATACTCGTTATATTATTCGTGAATTGATGGCTATTTTAAGAGCTTATAATCAAGTGAATAATTATGATACTCATATTGTTTCTTTACGTTCTTCATTTACAACTGTTTATAGAAATGCGTTTAACATGAAGAAAAATCGTAATATTGGGGATCAACACCATGCTCATGATGCTTCAATTGTTGCGATTGCAGATATGGTCTTATCAACATATTATCCAAATTATGATGAACGTGGTAATAATAAGTATTATCAAGAATTCTTGAAGAGAATGAAGGAAACACAAGAACCGGATAGTGATAAATCAGAAAATCAGAAACTATATAATTTCATAAGATATGCCTATAACAAACGTTTTGGCAACTTCCCAAATGATAATGATTCATTGGTTTCTCAAGTAAAGGCTACAGTACCTTTATATTCTTTAAAAGCAGAGAAAAACTACAAAGGTGCATTCTTTGATGCAACAATTTATCCACAGAAAGATAAAAAGAAGAATATTGCTAGAGAAAAAGGTGTGTTGGGTCTTTTAGGTGTAAATAATGATAAGCGTATCTTTAGCTCAATAAATTGTGTTGCGGTAGATTTCTATAAATACACAGATAAGAAGGGAAAGAAAGTCCATGTTGGAATTCATATTCCAAAAGTCATAGTAAATAACAAGGGCGAAATCAATAAAGAGCAATACATTAAATTAATAAGGGATTACTATAAAGTACCTGAATTATTAGATGAAAATGGAAATGTAAAGGAATGTTATTTCCGTATGCGTGTATTTAAAAATGATTTGATTTATGATACGAATAACTACACAATTCAAAAGTTTAATATTGGTTCTATTGTGAATAAAAAATTAGAAATGAAACACTTGTATGTATTTAGTTATGATGAAATCTATAAACAGGTTTATTTCTATAAGAAAGAATTAGCGGGTCAATTTGATTTTAAAATGCCAAAAATTAATTCGGATGGAAAGAAAAAATTTTCGGATTACAAAATCACTGAAATTAATGGTTATTGTCTAGATAATTTAATGGATATTCGTGATATGCACCGTTATAAAGGAACTGTTGAAAAAATATTAAAAGACAAAACTAACTATCAGGAATTTTTAGAAACAATGGCATATTTAGATTTGATTGTGAATCGCAATTGTACACCACCAACAATTGTTGATAGATATATACCTGTTGCTGGTTCAATTGATGATAAAACAGATACTGAAAATAGAGCACAATATATAAAAATCAAATCAAGTATTCTAGGTATTCGTTATACATATAACGAAAATGGTAAATTATTAATATCAGGTCCTAGAAAAGCTCCTGGAAAGTATTCTAAGATAAAAAAGGAAAAGTTTTCTTGGAAAATTTGTAGCGACGTGCTACAATAAGTGTGTCAAATAATACAAATGAATTTAGTCTGGAAGAATAAGATTTAAATTTGAAAACTATTAGAGATAGCTAATTGTGGCTATCTCATTTTTTTATTATAGTTTTATTAATATGGGCTGGAAAACAGTAGTAATTGGAACTGAGTGTACAGTGTCATTAACATTAAATCGAATGAAAATTACAATAGGAAATGAATATCAGAATATACCATTATGTGATTTGGATACAGTGATTTTTTCACATGATCGAATTACAATGACAATTCCTATGTTGTCAAAATTGGTAGAGAATAATATTAATGTAATAATTTGTGATTCAAAGAATGATCCAATTGGTATTTTTCAACCGTTTAACAATCATTCTTTGGTGTTTAAGCAATTGAATAAACAGATTAATTGGAAAATAACTCGGAAAAAGAAATTATGGAAATTTATAATAGAACAAAAAATACAATCTGAAATAGATGTGTTGGATTTGATTTACGAGGATTGTGATGAATTAGAAACTTTAATTGGCTATAAGAATTCAGTTTATAACGATGATCAAACGAATCGAGAAGCAGTGAGTGCAAAGTGTTATTTTGGAAAGATGTTTGGAACAAAGTTTTATAGAGATGATAAGAATGACGTAAGAAATTTTGCGCTGAATTATGGATATAAGATTTTAGCTAGTTATATTTCAAAATGTATAACAGCTAGAGGATTATTAACTCAGTTAGGAATTCATCATATTGGCGAATCGAATGCCTTTAATTTAACATACGATTTTATAGAGCCATTACGAGTAATAGTAGATGTATGGGTTGAAGAAAATATTAAAGATAGTTTCAATGTAGCTCAAAAACAAGAATTGATTGGATTGTTAGAAACGAAGATTTATATAGCTAAAAAATGGATGCGTTTAAAAGATGCGATTGAAGATTTAATTGATTCTTATATTGGTTTTTTGAATGAAAAAACAGATGATATTTTGAAGATTGATTTTTCAAAAGGAATTCGTTATGGAGGGGAGTAGTAGATTTGTGCGATTAGTACTATTCTTTGATTTACCACAAGAGACGAAAACAGATCAAAGACATTATAGGCAGTTTGTAAAATATTTAAAGACGGAAGGTTTTATTCGAATACAATACTCGGTTTATGCAAAGTTATGTATAAATAATGATTCAGCTAAAACAATTCAAAAAAGACTGAAAAACAATGTTCCTGATAATGGGGATATACGATATTTAATAATAACTGAGAGGCAATATCAAAACATTGTAAATATGAATAGTAATTATACTTTACAAGAAAATATTACGACCACAGATCGTACTTTAATCATAGGAGGGCTAAATAGTGAAAATAATACATGAGGAGTCTGTCTACTTGATTCCGGAAGATAATAATATAGTAGTACTAGCAGGTGCTAAACAAAAAGATATAATAGACTGTTTTACAAATCAATTCGTTAAAAAGAAAAGAAATTATTGTAAAGTATTAGATTCTGAAAATCAGCCAATTAAACCAACTGAACTTAATTTTATTTATTATTCATATGGTAATGATATTAATTCTAATTTTGGATTTGGAACAAAATCTATATTCAATATTGAAACAACTAATCTTGTGCAAGAAAATGAAAATGATTTTAAATCATTTGAATTGATTAGAGAAGGATTTAGAAATTTATTAACGGATCATGGCATGTATAAATTGAGAGAAATATTAACAAGGAATATTGGATGTATTATTAATTTAGAAATATCTGATTTTGATATTTCTAAGTTTTTATCAATGCTAGATATAAATGTAGATGGCATTACAGTAGATAAACAATACATTATGGTTTACAACTTGCTATTGTTTGTGAGCAGAAATCAATTTAATGTTGTATACATTGATTTTCCAATTACACAAATAGTATTGAAATGGTTGAAATCGTTTGATCAAGATAATATCTTATTTCTTTTAAATAATGATAATATGGCTTGCAATTCTATTGAAGAACTAGAAAAATTTGCGATGTTGATTGTTTCTAACAAAGATTACATAGAAAAATATGAATATGATTTGAACCAATTTGATAACATTTCCTATATACAAAATCCTTATACTATGCTTCATAAGCAGCAACAAACAGAATAAAACATTCGATTAATGGAACAATTTGAAGATAAAAACACAACTTTTTATCTAATATTTAATGATACTTATACTCAAAATATACTGTAAATAAAGCACAATTATGCTATAATAAGGCCGATAGTTCTTGAGGACTAAGTTTATTTGTATTATTTGAACGCCGTCAAACCATACTGAGTTATGTATTGGTTCTTGAGGACTAAGTTTATTTGTATTATTTGAACACTTTCCATTCTTCATTTTGTACGAACCAGTTCTTGAGGACTAAGTTTATTTGTATTATTTGAACTGAATGAAAAAAATGTGTGTAATGCTTGCGTTCTTGAGGACTAAGTTTATTTGTATTATTTGAACAAAAAGGAGATGAAAGCTATGAGCACGTTGTTCTTGAGGACTAAGTTTATTTGTATTATTTGAACTTTCATCAATCAATGGGAATTTGCCTGTCGTTCTTGAGGACTAAGTTTATTTGTATTATTTGAACAATAATTGGTAGTACTATATTTGATATTCCGTTCTTGAGGACTAAGTTTATTTGTATTATTTGAACCCACGCTTACCATTATTTTTGGCACAAACAGTTCTTGAGGACTAAGTTTATTTGTATTATTTGAACTGCATCAATTATTCGTGCAACTAATCAACAGTTCTTGAGGACTAAGTTTATTTGTATTATTTGAACTTAATAAAGAATTTCTAAAGGAGTATGAAGTTCTTGAGGACTAAGTTTATTTGTATTATTTGAACAAAAAAAAGATCATGTTAAGCGTCCAAACGTTCTTGAGGACTAAGTTTATTTGTATTATTTGAACGGACGACCCTACAGCTAATACAAACTACAGTTCTTGAGGACTAAGTTTATTTGTATTATTTGAACATATTGTCGATGAGGACGACTGGTGGACTGGTTCTTGAGGACTAAGTTTATTTGTATTATTTGAACCTCGCCACGGTCTCCCGATGATTGATGTTGTTCTTGAGGACTAAGTTTATTTGTATTATTTGAACTCTTATTGAAATGAAAAAAGACAAAAAGATTTAAATTATATAATTTGATGATTTCCTTCTGGCAAAAATCCTTATGGTAGTTCTTAAGGGGTATTTTCATTTGTATTATTTGATTTTATTTATCTTGCTTAATGTTGACTACTACATACTCACATATACCCTCTGTTCTTATTGGAAAGCCCCAACCAACAAGGCCTGAGGTAATGATTTTTGTGTAGTGTTTATAGTTTTTTTTACCGTAATTTCCTGCAAAATCGGGTTGTAAATGGTAAGAATAAGAGAGTGGAAACATTTGTCCGTTATGAGTATGTCCGCTGAGTTGAAGGTCAACGTTGTTTTTAATGTTTTCTTTTGTTCCTTGTGGTTGATGGTCTAGGACGATGTTGTAGGTTTTGTTTGTAAGGTTGTAGTCCTTTGTTTTCTTTCGATTTTTGTTTGTGTAGTCTTTTCTTCCAATAAGGATAATGTTATTTAAATGTACTTCTTGATCATTTAGAATGGTAATGTTGTTTTTAGTGATTACTTGATTGAGCTTGGTTCTTGTGAATTTTGTCTTGTTTTCGTGATTACCATATACAAAATAAACAGGGGCTACTTTAGTAAGTCTTCCGAGTTGCTTAAATAGGATTTTCATATCTTCTTTGGATGTGGATTCATCCACGAAGTCTCCACCAAGTAGATAGAAATTTGGTTTTACTTTTAATAATGTATTTGTGATTTCTTTTAATCGTTGAGGATTATTCGCATTGGGATAGTGAACATCCGAAATAAAACAAATTTTTGTTGGAGTGATTTTTTTTGTGGTTGTTAGGTTGTAGGTGGTCTTATGGATGGTATACATATTGACATAGCCAAATGTCACGATGGATGTAGAGAGAATTGCTGATAAAATAATACAAAGAACAGGTTTAGCCTTTTTTGTTGTTTTAAAGAATAAAAGAAGTACAAGTAAACAGAATAATGTATGTATAGCCCACATGGCTTGATACGTACGCATATTCCAACAATTTAAAAGTAGTGCGATACAAATGGCGTATCGTATTTTTTGTTGAGTTTATTCTTTAACAATTGATTTAATAGGATGCATAACACTATTTCTAAAGTGAGGATTCCCATTTGAAGATAGATTATACTATCACTTCCTTTTTCTTTTTCTTACACCATTGTTAGAAAGATTTCCGGGCTTATGCAGTATAATAAAGTGGGTGAGACTATGTATAAAATAATGATTGTAGAAGATGATGAACTCATCTCAAAAAAATTAGAATCGTTTCTTAAATCTTGGAACTATAGTGTTGAAAGAGTTACAGATTTTTATAATGTGATGGATGCATTTCATTCCTTTAATCCAGACTTAGTATTAATGGATATAACACTGCCTTATTTGAATGGATATTTGTGGACGGAAAAGATTCGTGAAGAATCCAAAGTTCCAATTATCTTTATTTCAAGTGCTACAGACAATATGAGTATTGTGATGGCCATCTCAAAAGGTGCGGATGATTTTGTATGCAAGCCATTTGATTTAAATGTTCTAGCTGCTAAAATCACAGCTATATTAAGACGTAGCTATGACTTTGTATCCAATCATAATATTCTTGAATATCAGGGTGTACGCTTTAATTTAGATGATAATACAGTAAGTTTTCAATCTTCTCAAATTGAACTGAGTAAGAATGAGGCTAAGATACTTCGACTGCTCATGGAAAAGAAGGGAACGATTGTATCTCGAGATAGTTTAATGGAATATTTGTGGAAGACAGATTTTTATGTGGATGAAAATGCATTAAGTGTAAATGTGAATCGTTTGCGCAAGAAGTTAGAGAGTATTGGCGTTGTGGATTTTATCCAAACAAAAAAGGGATTGGGATATAAGATATGAAATTATTTATTCATTATTTAAAAGATCGATGTTTGTTTATAGTTATATATACTTTTAGTCTTTTGACATGTTATGTTGTATTTAAACTCTATAATTTAGAACTTGAAGCTTTTACATATGCATTCATGATTTTATGTGTTTTGTTGGTGGTATGTTTCTTTTGGGATTACCACAAATATTATAAGAAACACCAAACCTTATTAACACTTCAATCCAATAGTAATGTTTCTTTGTCTTGCGATCTTCAAGATTCTTCATTGATAGGACAGGATTATCATAAAATCTTAGTGGCTATGAAAGACAATCATGATGAGTATGTTATTTCTTCAGAAAATAAAATGCATGATCTAGAAGATTATTTTACGATGTGGGTACATCAGGCTAAGCTACCCATTGCCGCTATGAAATTGTTGCTTGAAGATGAGAATTTGAGTCGTAGTGAAATTAAGCTACAGTTATTACGCATGGATCAATATACAGATATGGTTTTAGCATATCTACGCTTGAATAGTACGCATACCGATTTTTTATTTAAAGAGTTGGATTTGGATGATTTAATTCGCCAATCCATTCGTCGTTTTTCCACAGAATTTATTCGTAAACACATTCAGTTGAATTTTAAAGAAACTGCAGATGTCATTTTGAGTGATGAAAAGTGGCTTGTGTTTGTGTTGGAACAAATTCTTTCAAATAGTCTTAAATATACAAATGAAAATGGTTCTATATCTATATATATGAAGACTAAACATGTCTTAGTTATTGAAGATACTGGTATTGGTATTAGTGCAAGTGATCTAAATCGTGTATTTGAAAAGGGATATACAGGTATGAATGGGCGTAGTGATAAAACAGCCAGTGGTCTAGGTTTATATTTATGTAAAAATATTTTAGATATGTTGAATCATAAAATAACGATTGAATCGAGTGTTGGTAAAGGGACTCGTGTATTCCTTGATCTTACGCATTTTGAAGGAAGAATCGAGTAATCTTACAATCTTGTAAGGTGAGTGTTAGCTGAATCGATGGCTGCGTTTTTGAATTCTTTGTAGAATTTTGGTGTACATGGAGGTAATGAATATGGCATTATTGGAAGTAAAAAATTTAAAAAAAGTATATACAACAAGATTTACACAGAATCAAGTACAGGCATTGAGTAATGTTAATTTTAGTGTGAATAAAGGTGAATATGTCGCTATTATGGGAGAGTCTGGATCAGGTAAGACAACACTATTAAATATTTTGGCCGCTTTAGATAAACCAACAAGTGGACAAGTCTTATTACATGGTAAGGATATTACGCATATTTCAGAAAAGGAAATTGCGAACTTTCGAAGAGAACATTTAGGCTTTGTATTCCAAGATTTTAATTTATTAGATAATTTTAATAATCGCGATAATATTTTCTTGCCTTTGGTTTTAAGTAAGAAGAAATATCCAGAAATGAAAAAAAGATTGGAACCTATCGCAAAACAACTAGGGATTGAGGGTATTTTAGATAAGTTTCCATATGAAATTAGTGGTGGACAAAAGCAGCGTGTAGCTGTAGCTCGTGCCATCATCACAAATCCAGATCTAATTTTGGCCGATGAGCCAACGGGGGCTTTGGATTCAAAAAGTACAGAGGAACTTTTACATCTATTTGGAACTATCAATGCGAATCAACAGACAATCGTGATGGTAACCCATTCGACAAAGGCTGCAAGTCATGCTTCTCGCGTATTATTTATTAAGGATGGAAAGATCTTCCATGAAATTTATAAGGGAAATAAAAACTTAGATCAGATGTACCAATGTATTAGTGATACGTTGACATTATTAGCTACAGGTGGTGTTCATCATGAGTAGAGCTTTCTATTTAAATTTAGCTGTAGATAATTTGAAGAAGAATGCGCGCACCATCATTCCTTATATATTAACGAGTGTCTTAACGACAATGATGTTGTATATGGTCGTTTCTTTGGCAAACAATCCGAATATAAATGAGATGTTAGGTGCAAGTACATTAACACAGATGTTAGGCTTTGGAGTTGTGATTATTGAAATCTTTGCGTTTATCTTCTTGTTCTATACACATAGTTTTTTAATTAAAAGAAGACAAAAAGAATTTGCGTTATTCTCTATATTAGGAATGGAAAAGAAGCATTTAGCTCGTGTCTTATTTTATGAAACTGTGATTACTTTATTTGTATCATTAGCTTTAGGTATTGGTTTAGGTATCTTATTTGATAAAGCGATGTTTTTGGTAATCGCAAAAATGATTGGTGCAGATATTGTACTCGGTTTCTATTTCTCTTTTATAGGCATGCGACAATGCGTTCTTGTGATTGGATTGATTTATGTATTGATCTACTTCTATTCTATGATTCGTATTCATATTTCAAGTCCAATTGAATTGCTTCATTCGAGTCATATGGGTGAAAAAGAGCCTAAGGCAAAATGGTTTCTATCTATTGTTGGTATTCTTTGTCTAGGTATTGGATACTATTTATCAATTACGACTAAAAATCCTTTAAGCGCACTCTACGTCTTTTTTGTGGCTGTAGTACTCGTTATTGTTGGTACCTATTTATTATTTACATCGATTTCGGTCACTTTCTTAAAATTAATGAAGAAAAACAAGAATTACTATTATAAGACGAATCACTTTATTAGTGTTTCTGGCATGATGTATCGTATGAAACAAAATGCGGTAGGACTTGCGAATATTTGTATTCTTTCAACAATGGTTTTAGTCATGTTGTCGACAACACTAAGTATGTGGTCAAGTATTGATCGTGTTGTGGATTCACAATATCCTAGAAGTGTAATGGGAAATGGATATGGGGATGCTTCAAATATTGATTTTGATGAAATGAGTGAAGAATTGATTCGTATGGGCATCGTTCCAAAGAATCTTCTTGCGTATAAGAGATTGGATTATGCTGGATATTTAAAGAATGGAACTTTGATTACGGATTATCGGAATGAGGGGATGAATGCGGTAAATGAGATTCAAGAATTTTATTGTCTTCCACTAAAAGATATTCAAGATTATGAAAATATGAAGGGGTCTTTAAAGCCGAATGAAATTTATGTGTATTCCAATGTAGAAAAGTCTAAGGAGAAGACTTTATCTTTATTTGGAAAAGAATATGTTGTGAAGAAACAATTGGATCATTTGAAGATGGATGAAAATAATCCTAATGTGACAGAGCATTATTATATTATTGTGGATTCAGAAAAGACTTTAGAGAAGATGCAACAAGATCAGATAAATGTGTATGGCGACAACGCGAGTACAATATATGCGAGTTATTCATTTGATTGTGATGCGAATGATCGTAAGGTAATTGAAAAGTTAACTCAAAATGGAAATATAAATAATTTTATTTGGACAAATAAATTTGATCAGAAACAAGGCTTGATTGAATTATATGCAGGAATCTTATTTATTGGAATCTTCTTAAGCTTCTTATTTATCATGGCAACCATTCTTATCATGTACTACAAACAGATTACAGAAGGCTATGAAGATAAGGATCGTTTTGAGATCATGCAAAAAGTAGGCCTTGAACAAAGTGATGTAAAGAAGGCTATTCATTCACAGGTATTAACGGTATTCTTTATGCCATTACTTGTGGCAGGGCTTCATGTTTGTTTTGCGTATCCAATGATTGAAAAGCTACTTCATTTGTTGTTTGTGAGTGATGCATGGCTTTATGTTCGAACAACAGCTATGTGTTTTGTGGCTTTTGCGCTAGTCTACATTGTGATTTATATATTAACTTCAAAAGTCTATTATGGAATTGTAAAGAGAAATGTTTAATTGGATATTGGGATTTATCTTGATTGGGTTATGTATCTATATTTATTATGTAAATCATCATGGAATTTAGTACTCAGATAGAGTACTATTTTTTTAGGTGATATTTATGTTTATTAGTGGATTTGACATCTTGTGGGATGAAATTGATGATTATGTGGCAGATATTAAAAGTATTCGAAGTATTGATCAATTCACGTTTACTAAGCCGGTAACTTTCTTTTGTGGTGAAAATGGTAGTGGTAAATCCACTTTATTAGAGGCTCTTGTGATTAAAAATGGATTGAATCCAGAAGGTGGAACAAGAAACTATAATTTTTCTACGTATGATTCGTATTCTAGTTTGCATGAACATATGCGTTTATGGCGTTCTAGAAAACCGGATTGGATGTATTTCTTGCGTGCAGAAAGCTTCTACAATGTTGCGACAAAAGAAATGGATTATCGTGGTGTTTTTTCTGAAAGATATCATGATCAATCGCATGGTCAAAGTTTCTTTTCTGTATTGATGAAACAAACAAATAAAAATGGACTTTACTTTTTGGATGAACCCGAAGCAGCTTTGTCTTGTCAGAATCAATTGGCATTATTATACTTGATTGAGGAATGTGTGAAACAAAATTGCCAATTTATCATTGCGACACACTCACCTATATTATTAGGTATTATTAGGGTTTCCGGATGCACAAATCTTATCGTTTGATGAAGGTAAGGTAGAAGAAGTGGATTATAAATCAACGTCTAGCTATCAAACAATGAAATTATTTTTGGATCGGTATGATTATTTTGTGAAAGATATTCAAGAGAATAATGATGGAGGGGTATTGTGATTAAATTAATTGCGATTGGAAAGAATAAAGATAAGGCGTTACAGTCTTTAGAGAAAGAATATATGAAGCGATTGTCGGCTTTTTGTAAGTTTACTGAAATGGAAGTCAAGGATGAAGCGAATGAGCATGTTTCTAGAGAAGCTGAAGTTTTACTTGTAAAGGAAAAAGAGGGAAATCGTGTTCTAGAAAAATTATCAGATCAAGATTTTGTGGTATTGCTAGATCTTCATGGCAAGATGATTGATTCTGAAACGTTTGCGAAGAATTTAGATACTTGGCAAATGAAGTATTCAAATATTGTTTTTGTGATTGCGGGAAGTCTAGGACCGAGTGAAAAATTAGTTTCTAGAGCAAATTATCGTTGGAAATTATCGGATCTTACTTTTACGCATTTAATGACTCGTGTCTTGATGTTGGAGCAGATTTATCGTGGTTTTATGATCAATAATGGTCGTAATTACCACAAGTAATTGATGTAAGCGCTTTTTGTGAAATATTTTACTTGTGAAAAACTAGTCAATCAATTTATGTAGTGATATAATGGATGTGCAAAAATGACAGTAGGAGGAATATACATGACAAAGAGAACTGTTAAAGACCTTGATGTAGCTGGAAAAAAGGTCATCGTACGTTGTGATTTTAACGTGCCAAGAAAAGATGGTGTTATCACTGATGATAACCGTATCGTAATGGCTTTACCTACAATTAAATATTTAGTAGAAAACAAAGCTAAAGTTATTTTGATGTCTCACTTAGGAAAAGTTAAGACTGAAGAAGACAAAGCTAAAAACAACTTGGAATGCGTAGCCGTGCGTTTACAAGAATTGTTACCAGACGTAAAAGTATCTTTCTGCCCAGTAACTCGTGGTGAAGAATTAGAAAACGCTGTTAATGCATTAGCTGATGGAGAAATCGTATTAATGCAAAATACTCGTTACGAAAAAGGCGAAAGCAAAAACGATCCTGAATTAGGTGCATATTGGGCTAGCTTAGGTGAAGTATTCGTTGAAGATGCATTCGGATCTGTTCACCGTGCTCACGCTTCTACTGTAGGTATCCCTACAAATATTAAAGAAAATGGATTAGGATTCTTAGTAGAAAAAGAAGTTACAATGTTAGGAAAAGCTGTTGACGAACCAGCTCACCCATTCGTAGCTATCATCGGTGGATCTAAAGTATCTAGTAAAATCGATGTTGTTGACAACTTGTTGAAAAAAGCTGATAAAGTTATCATCGGTGGTGGAATGGCTTATACATTCTCTAAAGCTGTTGGTGGTTCAATCGGTACTTCATTAGTTGAAGATGACAAATTAGATTTAGCTAAGGAATATTTAGAAAAAGCTGGAGACAAATTAGTTCTTCCTGTAGATAACGTAATCGCTGATGCTTTCAGTGAAGAAGCTAACACTTCTGTTGCTGATGCTGGACAAATTCCTGATGGATGGATGGGATTAGATATTGGTCCTAAATCAGTTGAATTGTTCAAAGAAACTTTAGCAGGTGCTAAAACAGTAGTATGGAATGGACCTATGGGTGTATTCGAAATGCCTAAATTCGCTAAAGGTACTGAAGAAGTATGTAAAGCAATCTCTGAATTACCAGAAGCTATTACAGTAATTGGTGGTGGAGACTCTGCTGCTGCTGCAAAACAATTAGGATATGCAGACAAGTTCTCTCACGTTTCAACTGGTGGTGGAGCTAGTTTGGAATATATGGAAGGTAAAACATTACCTGGTATCGCTATTATCAGCGAAAAGTAATAAGGAGATGTATTTAAAATGAGAAAACCTATTATCGTTGGAAACTGGAAAATGAATAAAAACAACGCTGAAACAAAAGCTTTCTTTGAAGCTGTTGATGGTGTTGCTGCTAGCGAAAATGCTACTTATGGAATTGGATGTCCATTTACTGATTTAAGAACTGCATTGGATCACGCTAAAAACTTAGTTGTAGCTGCTGAAAACTGCCACTTTGAAGACAATGGTGCTTTCACTGGTGAAGTTAGTGTTCCTATGTTAGAAGAAATGGGAGTTAAATACTGCATTATCGGTCACTCTGAACGTCGTGAAATGTTTGGTGATACTGATGAAACAGTTAACAAAAAAGCAAAACGTTTAATTAAAGCTGGAATCACTCCAATCTTATGTGTTGGTGAAACTGAAGCTGATTACGATGCAGGAAACTCAGAAAAAGTAATTCGTGAAGAATTGGCTGGTTCTTTAGCTGATTTATGTCCAAAATGTGTTGGTGAAATGGTTATTGCCTACGAACCAATCTGGGCTATCGGAACAGGAAAATCTGCTTCTGTAGAAATCGCTGAAAACTGCTGTAAAATTGTACGTGACCAAGTTAAGGTTATGTATGGTGAAGAAGCTGCTGAAAAAGTACGTATCCAATATGGTGGAAGTGTTAAACCTAACAACATCGTTGAATATATGGCTCAACCAGATATCGATGGTGCGTTAATTGGTGGTGCTAGTTTAAAAGAAGATAGCTTCACAGAAATCATTGAAAAAACTAAATAGTTGATGATAAATCAGGCCTCTTTGAGGCCTTTTATTTTATATTAAGATTTTGGTTTCGGAACAGTGAAATTTGATATGTGAAAAAAATACTAAAGCATCACAATG
>ENA-OQHI01000696-OQHI01000696.1-human-gut-metagenome-genome-assembly--contig:-NODE-696-length-19901-cov-3.788741_pt1 | contig 19901 bp, 17 predicted proteins | sample MGYA00242561_ERZ504713 | MGnify/ENA primary metagenome ERZ504713 (study PRJEB26092, sample SAMD00036217) | human gut metagenome | host: Homo sapiens | study: EMG produced TPA metagenomics assembly of... | reverse complement strand
ATGAAAGTGCTTCCCTAATATATAAAACCCACTCCGCTAGGGATGCGCACTGCGGCGTACAATGTAGATGTCGCAAGCGACCGCCGCAAGCGCAAGAATGTGCAAGGCACATTCTTTGTTCTAGAAATAATAAAGATGTCAACTCAAATAAAGAAAAGGTTGACAATCGAAAAAGACATGGCTATACTATTTTCATATGTTGTAAATAAGATCAACAGAATAATAATGCAGAAGATGCATTGGAGATATTTGAGGATTGCGGGAATTACATAGCAATGGAGTAATCCGGTTGCATCAGTGAATGGCAAAAATTACTTTTAAGACTCATATCATAGAAACAGAAGAAAGGGAAATATACCATGTCAAACAGATCAATTCATACATTACTGAAAAACTGGGATGAAGAATGTCCGCTTACAAGAGAGGAAGCAGTTGAAGTGCTGAATCTTCCAGCGGAGGAGATGGACAGTCTGATGGAGTGTGCTTATGCACTTCGTACAAAATACAAAGGGAAGAAAGTAAGCGTTCAGCTTCTGACAAATGTTCGTAGTGGAAACTGTACACAGAACTGTGCTTACTGTGCACAGTCCAAGGATTCTCAGGCAGAGATTGAGAAGTATAAGAGAGTATCAGATGAAAAGCTTTATGGTGATAATGATCTGGTAGATGAGAAACATCTTGCAAGACATTGTATCGGATTAAGTGGAATCGGATTCTCAGATGAGGAGATTGAAGATCTTGCAGACCGTATCCGCGAGATGAAGAAGAAAGATACACAGATCTGCTGCTCCATCGGCTTCCTGACAGAGAAGCAGGCAAGAATCCTGAAAGATGCCGGATTGGACCGTATCAATCATAACCTGAACAGCAGCCGTTCTTTCTATCCGGAGATCTGTACAACACATACTTATGATCAGCGTGTGAATAATATCAAGATGCTTCAGAGTCTTGGATTCGAGATCTGTAGTGGAGGAATTGTTGGAATGGGTGAGAGTAAGGAAGATATCGTTGATATGCTGATGGATATTCGCGAGATCAATCCGGAATCGGTTCCGATCAATTTCCTTCTTCCGATTCCGGGAACAAAACTGGCAGACCGTGATATCTCTGAACTGACACCGGATTACTGTATGAAGGTTCTTTGCCTGGCAAGATTAATGGTTCCGAAGTCTGATATCCGCTGTGCGGCAGGAAGAGAAGTTTACTTCAAGGGATTGGAACCGGAACTTTTCAAAGTTGTTGATTCTATCTTTGCATCAGGTTATCTGACAGCCGGAGGCCAGGGAATCGATGACACAATGAAAATGATAAAAGATGCGGGATTCGATGGAGAAATCGAGTCTACGGATCACTAAAAATGATTCAAACTATATAATAATTTTAAATAAACCGCCAAACGAAGGATACGCTGTTCTGAGGATGAATCAGAGTGGCGTATCTTTCGTTTTATCAGCTTTTACTTGCAGATGATAAAAGGGAGTGGTAACATGGTGTTTAATAATTGTCATGTGAGAGCGAGGAAAGATAGACATGTATGGATTTTATATAGATGAAGACAGGAGAAAAGCACGAAGAGCAAAATGGAATACAGTGAGGATCATATCAATCGGATTCTTTGGCGTGATTCTGCTTGGCAGTCTGCTCTTATGGCTTCCATTTTCAAATCATCAGCCGATTCGTTATATCGATGCACTGTTTACAGCTGTAACATGTGTCTGCGTGACAGGATTGGTGACAGTTGTGCCGGCTGCGCAATTTACAGTGGCAGGAAAAGTGATTCTGCTTATTCTGATCCAGATTGGCGGACTTGGAATCATTGCATGTACAACTGCATTTTTAATTCTGGTTGGAAAAAGAATAAATATGAAGGAACGAGTTGTCATTCAAGAAGCCTATGGTTTGTCCACACTTCAAGGAATGATCCGGTTTATTGAAAGAGTATTGTGGGGAACATTTCTTGTAGAAGGAATTGGCGCAATCGGATATTCATTTCAGTTTATTCCGGAGTATGGTGTTGCGAAGGGAATCTTCTATTCCGTGTTTCACTCAATCTCTGCATTTTGTAATGCGGGTGTAGATATTCTTGGAGATTCAAGCTTTACGAGATATGTCAATACACCAGTGATCACAATTACGACAACAATGCTTGTCATTCTCAGCGGTCTTGGTTATCCGGTATGGATCGATCTTGCGAAGAATATAAAGATGACAATACAGTCCAAGGGAAAGCGGCCAGTCGGAAGGACGATCACAAGACTGAGCCTGCAGAGTAAAATTGTTCTGACAATGACGTTGTTCCTTCTTACTTTGGGAACTGTGGGATTCTATTTGTTAGAACATCATAATCCGGCAACGATGGGAACATTGAACGCTGCAGGGAAATTCCAGGCGGCTTTTTTCCAGTCTGTGACGACGAGGACAGCGGGATTTGCAAGTATATCCCAGTCAGGTCTTACGAATGGTTCAAAGCTGCTGGCCTGCATGCTGATGATCATCGGTGGTTCACCGGCAGGAACTGCAGGTGGTATCAAGACAACAACAGTTGCTGTTCTCTTGCTTACAGCAATTTCTGTCTTGAGAGGAAACAAAGATACGGAATGTTATGGAAGAAAAATTACATTCGAAGTTATAAGAGTAGGGATAACAATCACATTTGTGACATTTGTCTTCTGGTTGTTTGGTGTGACGGTGATGACAGTGATCGAGCCACAGCAGAAAGTCCTTGATCTGATGTTTGAGGCGACATCTGCGATGGCAACGGTTGGTCTGACAGCGGATCTGACGCCGGTGCTTAGTGATATCAGTCATGTCGTTCTGATGCTCATGATGTATATTGGACGAATCGGACCAATGACGATGGCACTTATATTTTCCGGTCATGTGGATAAGAAGAATCAGTTCCGTACTTTGCCGGAAGCGAAGATTATGGTTGGCTAAGAAAAGATAAAAGAGAAAACAAGAGATACGCGATAAAAACAAGGAACAGTATATGAGAAGGAGAAAACGATGAGAAAGCAGTTTGCAGTTCTGGGGCTTGGTAGCTTTGGCCGGAGTGTGGCCTTGACACTTGAGAATATGGGATGCGATGTGATCGTTGTAGATAAATCACGGGAGACGATCCAGGAAATCGCGGATAGGGTGACCTATGCAATCACAGCAGATATTACAGAGAAAGAGGCATTGAGTACACTTGGAACAAGGAATTTGGACGGAGCAATTATTGGAGTTGCGGAGAATCTTGAAGCAGGGATCATGGCGACTCTGCTTTGTAAAGAAATAGGAATTCCAATGGTTGTTGCCAAAGCAAAGAATAAGTTACAGGGAACTATATTGAAGAAAGTAGGGGCAGATACTGTTGTATATCCTGAGATTGAGATGGGCAGCCGGGTTGCCAAAAGCCTTCTGGCAACAGAATTCACAGACTGGATTGAACTGTCAAATGATTACAGTATGGTTGAGATCGCTGTTCCAAAACCGTGGATCAATCACAGTATGGCAGAACTGGGTATACGTACGAAATATGGAGTTACAGTTGTAGGAATCATGCAGGACGGAAATGTTAATGTAGAGTTTAATCCACAGATGCCGCTTCCGGAGAATGCACTATTGATTTTGGTTGGAGCAAATAAAGTACTCGAAAAGATTGGAAAATTGGAGAAATAGATTATGATAACAAGTACATCGAATGCACAGATCAAAGAACTGGCGAAGCTGCAGAAGAAGAGCCGCTTAAGAGATGAGAAAGGAATCTTTCTCGTGGAAGGACCAAGAATGACAGAAGAGATTCCGGCGGAACGAATTGAGAAAGTATATGCTTCAGAAAGCTTTGCAAAGAAGAATAAAGAATTTTTAGAGAAATTACAGGCGCCGGTCGAGCTTCTGACAGATACTGTGTTCGCTTACGTGTCAGATACAAAGACACCGCAGGGAATTCTGGCGATTGTGAAGAGACTCAATTATACGATGAATGACCTGATGCAGGTGAAAAATCAGAAGGCACCGCACTTGGTTGTGTTAGATAATCTGCAGGATCCGGGAAATCTCGGAACTATTTTCAGAACAGCTGAGGCAGCAGGTGTAACCGGAATCTTATTGAGTAAAGATTGCGTGGACGTCTACAATCCAAAGGTGATCCGTTCCACGATGGGGGCTGTATTCCGTATGCCGTTCCTCTATGTGGAAGATCTTCCGGAGAAGATCAAAGAGCTGCAGAAGAAGAGTATTAAAACTTACGCAGCACATTTGCGTGGAGAAAATGCATACGACGAGGAAGATTATACAACTGGTTGTGCATTTCTGATCGGAAATGAGGGGAACGGACTTCGTGATGAAGTTGCAGACTGCGCGGATTGTCTCATTCGTATCCCAATGGAAGGCGAGGCAGAATCCTTAAATGCGGCAGTGGCAGCGGCGGTTCTGATGTTCGAAGCAGGAAGACAGAGAAGAAAGAAATAATAAAAATGCATAAAAGAATGTATAAGCGCTGAATAAATATGTATAAAACAGAGCAAAATAAAGTTTTAGTTGCATTTTTATACATGGATGTAGTATACTAAATTCATCGGTTACAATGTAGGTTCAAAGATATGAAGAAGAGAAGGACAGAGAGGGTTCTGATTCATATAGTTATAGAATAGAAAGGACGAGAACAATGGATTTAAAAGGAAGAAATTTTCTGACACTGAAGGATTTTACACCAGAGGAGATTACATACCTGCTTGACCTGGCAGCAGACCTCAAAGAGAAGAAGAAAAACGGAGTACCGGTGGATCATTATCATGGCAAGAACATTGCACTGATCTTTGAGAAGACAAGTACAAGAACACGTTGTGCATTCGAAGTGGCAGCGCATGATATGGGAATGGGAACAACTTATCTTGATCCATCAGGTTCTCAGATTGGAAAGAAAGAGAGCATCGAAGATACAGCCCGTGTACTTGGAAGAATGTATGACGGAATCGAATATCGTGGATTCGGTCAGGAAATCGTAGAAGATCTTGCAAAATATGCAGGAGTACCGGTATGGAACGGTCTGACAAACGAATATCATCCGACACAGATGCTGGCGGATATGCTGACAATCCGTGAGAATTTCGGAGAACTCAAAGGCCGCAAGCTTGTATACATGGGAGATGCAAGATTTAACATGGGCAATTCCCTGATGATCGCATGCTCTAAGCTTGGAATGCATTTCGTAGCATGTACAACGAAAGAATATTTCCCGAATGAAGAGCTTGTTGAAACTTGTAAAGGTTATGCTGCACAGTCCGGAGCAACAATTACTCTGACAGAAGATGTAAAAGAAGGAACAAAGGACGCAGATGTAATCTATACAGATGTATGGGTATCCATGGGTGAGCCGGATGAAGTATGGGAGAAGAGAATCAAAGAACTTTCACCATATAAGGTAACAAAAGAAGTTATGGCAAATGCAAAAGATACAGCTATTTTCCTGCATTGCCTGCCGGCATTCCATGACCTGAAGACAAAGATCGGAGCAGAGATGGGACAGCGTTTCGGAATCGAAGATATGGAAGTAACAGACGAAGTATTCGAGTCTGCACAGTCCAAAGTATTCGATGAGGCAGAGAACAGAATGCATACGATCAAGGCGGTAATGGTTGCAACACTTGGCGAGTTCTAAGAGCATGTAATCTATTTGATGAACTTGAGAAATCAGCAGAAGTTTGGTATGATAAATGAGTTGAAGATCAGACCGGCTTCTGTGGAAAATAAGAATGAGCAGAAGGTGTCTGTTATTCCAGAGATGGGACAGACACCTTTCTTTTGTATAAAGGTCTGATGAGAGGTGGAATTAGAATGAAAGCTGAAATATTAAAATTATTGAGGGAAGCGGACGGATATGTGTCAGGCCAGCAGCTTTGTGAAAAGTTCGGGGTGTCAAGAACTGCAGTCTGGAAGGTGATCCGTCAGCTGCAGGAAGAAGGATATCAGGTTGAAGCTGTGCGGAATAAAGGTTATCATATCGTAGATAGTCCGGATGTGATGACGAAAGAAGAACTCGACAGCCTGATGGATACGCAGTGGGCCGGAAGAAACATCGTTTATTACGATTCGGTAGACTCTACAAATCTCAGAATCAAGCAGATGGGAGATGAAGGCGCACCGGAAGGTACACTTGCGGTAGCAGATAAGCAGACAGCCGGAAGAGGGAGAAGGGGCCGTTCCTGGGATTCACCGTCAGGTTCAAGCATTTACATGTCCTTGTTGCTTCGTCCGGAGATTGAACCGGATCAGGCACCGATGCTGACGCTTGTGATGGCATTAAGTGTAGCAGAGGGAATCATGGATTGCGGAGATTCCTGTGGAAACCCGGATGTAAAGATCAAGTGGCCAAATGATATTATCATTAATGGAAAGAAGCTCGTCGGAATCCTGACAGAGATGAGCACTCAGATCGATTACATTAATCATGTAACGATTGGTGTAGGGATCAATGTGAACCTGACAGAGTTCCCTGAGGAGATCCGTGAGACAGCGACATCACTCAGACTGGAATGTGGACATGTGGTAAAGAGAGCACCGTTGATTGCAGCAGTGATGAAACGTTTTGAACAGAATTACACGGTTTTCCTTGAACACGGAGATCTGTCCGGTTTGAAAGAACGTTACAGTGAATTGCTGGTAAATAAAGATCGTGAAGTCCGGATTCTTGGTGCAAAAGAACAGTACAATGCTTACGCACTTGGAATCAATCAGACAGGGGAATTGATTGTTCGGAAAGAAGATGGAACCGAAGAGGCGGTGTATGCCGGAGAAGTTTCGGTGCGCGGCGTATATGGATATGTATAACCAGGTGGATAAGACCTACGGAATGTGAATAAGTCATCGGGATTATGCAGTGAATGTGGAAAATATGGAAAGGTAAGTACTGTTTACAGAAACTGTGGGCAGTGATATAAGGTGTAAAAATTATGGATGAAGAAATGGTATTGTGTGCGGCCAGCTCCTATGAGCAGAAATATTATCTGAACCCGGAATTTGAATCTCTTCCGGAAGCAGTGAAACAGGAACTGCAGATCATGTGTGTGTTGTATACAGCGGATGTTGGAGGAGTTCTCCTGCTGGTGTTTGATGAGAATGGAAACCTTGAGTTGAAAGTAGAGCACAACGAGGGTGATTTCTCATTCGATGAGATTGGTAGTGTACTGAAGATCAAAGAGCTGCAGGACACAAAGGAAGAGCTTTTCAAGTCTCTTGAAATGTTTTACAAAGTATTCTATCTCGGAGAAGAGATGGAAGAAGAGACAGAGGAATAAATAGTCAGATAAATAGATTACGGTTTATCTGTCGAATTTTAAAACTATAAAAAAGCCCATGGCGGAATCTGAATGATAAGCTTGTTGAATTTATCAGAATTCCTGCTATGGGCTTTTGTTTCTCATAGTTTCCGTTTAACGATAGGTCACTTTTTATCCGAGCAATAACTTCAGAACGTCGCTGACCTTTTTCACCGGAGTGATTTTCAGCTTATCCTTTACTTCAGCAGCTACATCTTCGAGATCATCTGCGTTGTCAAAAGGAATCAGTATTTTTGTAATACCGGCCCTCTGGGCAGCCATCAGTTTCTCAGGAAGCCCACCGATCGGAAGCACACCTCCGCGGAGGGAAACTTCACCGGTCATGGCATAATCCGGGCTGACAGCCTTTCCAGTAACAAGGGAAGCAAGTGCTGTGGTTAATGTAATGCCGGCAGATGGACCGTCTTTTGGAACAGCTCCTTCCGGCACATGAATGTGCAGATCATGATCCTGAAAAACCTTGCTTTCTTTAGGATAAAGAGATTTCACAAGTGTCAGTGCAATCTGTACAGATTCTTTCATGACATCTCCAAGCTGTCCGGTGATGATCACCTTTCCTTCCCCTTCTGTCAGCTTTGTCTCTATAAACAGAATCTCACCGCCTGCCTGTGTCCATGCAAGTCCGGTGACAACACCAGGCTGTGTGGAAGTTAATTTCTGGTCATGATGTAGCTTCTTACGGCCGAGATAGTCTTTCAGATTCGATTTATTTACTGTCAGAGTCTGCCCCTCTTCTTTTACAAGACGCACAGCAGCGGAACGACAAAGCATATCAATCTGTTTCTTAAGTCCACGGACTCCGGATTCCATCGTATAATCTTCAATGACCTTGCGCAATGCACCATCCGTTATCTTTAACATTTTCTTCTGGATTCCCATAGCGTCCATTGCCTTTGGAAGTAAGTGCTTTCTGGCAATATGGAATTTTTCCACCGCCGTATATCCTGGAAAATCGATCACTTCCATACGGTTCAGAAGCGGTTCAGGAATCGTATCTGTAGAATTCGCTGTGCAGACGAACAGAACATTGGATAAGTCATATGGAACATTCATATAATGGTCTGTAAATGTACTGTTCTGCTCCGGGTCAAGCACCTCAAGCAATGCACTTGCCGGATCTCCGCCATAATCTTTCGCAAGCTTATCTACTTCATCAAGAACTACAACAGGATTGGAAACGCCGCTGCGTTTAATCCCTTCCATGATCCGTCCCGGCATAGCGCCGATATAAGTTCTTCTGTGACCGCGGATCTCAGCTTCATCTCGGATACCGCCGAGACTGATGCGGACATATTCGCGGTTTAACGCACGGGCAATACTCTGTCCGATACTTGTCTTACCGGTACCAGGCGCACCGACAAAAAGGAGGATGGAACCATACTGTTTCCGGTTCAGTGCCATAACAGCAATCTGCTGGATGATACGTTCTTTGACTTTCTTGAGTCCATAATGATCTTCATCAAGAATCTTTTCTGCCCGGTTTAAATCAATCGGTGTAAATTCCGGATGCTTCCAGGAAAGACTGGTGACAAAATCAAGATAGTCATAGAGAAGTCCATATTCATGGCTGTCTTTTCCTTCCTGCTTCATACGATTCAGAACTTTGTCCGCTTCCTTACGGGCATCTTCATTCATGCCGGATTCCTGGATCTTTTTTTCAAAAGCGCGGACATCGGAAATGTTTTCCGGGTGCATCTCATCTAATTCTTTCTGAAGGTAATCGATCTGCTTCTTAATTGCAGCCTCTCTGTAAAGCTGCTCCTGGTCACCTTTCTGTGCCTCCTGTGCTTCAGAAGAAACTTTGGCCACTTCCATGAATTCCTTAATCGCATTCTCAATCAGTTCACAGCGCTCACGGCGGGAATCTGTCTCAACAATTGCATATTTTTCTTCGGAAGTAATGTTCAGATAATCTGAAAGAGCAGAACCAAGGTCATAGATATTCTTTCTCTGGATAATGTAGCTTCTTGCCCAGATCCCCCATTGATAATTCTGAACAAATTTCAGAAGCGCGTTCCGCAGGTTTGTGAAAGTCTGCTTCTCTTCTTCTAAAGGAAGATCATCTACCTCCGGACGGATGGAAGCTGTAGCTGTAATCTGTCCGTTCTCATCCAGCTCAATATCATCAAGACTGACACGTTCTAATGTACGAATCTGGATGCTGTCATCATCACCGATGGATTCGACTCTCGCAGACATACCGACCGGGTAAATATCATCTATAGTAACAGTAGTCTCATCCACTTCATTTTTCAAAAATGGAAACAGAATATCTGTACCGACTTCAATCTGGTCTGCAGCAGCCCCCGGAAAGAAATCACGTTTAAAAAAATAAGTGATATCAGGGAGCAATAATATATTAAAAACAGGACGAATAATCATAAAAACACTCCTTTCGTCTCATGATTTATCATATCACCGTCAGCAATTCAAAAAGGTGGGATATGTTGTGTGATGCAGGCACTGTAAACAGAAAACTGCTTACAGCTGTGCCATCAGAAAATTTAACGATCCCACAGGATTCTCAGTTCCTTTTTCCAAAAGAGAGACAAGAGCAGAGATCGTCCGTTCAATCTCATCTGTTGTTGAAGGTACTAAGGTGTTATCCATCTTAACAGTCAGTACAATCAGTACGATCTCAGCAAGAGAAACAGGGTCAGCACAGCGGATTAAATCCTGTGCAATCCCTTGTTCAATAATGGAAGCAAGAACCGGCTTGAGTGAAACGATGAGATGATTCATGTACTTTTGATGAAGAAAAGCCCGCTCCGGTGCAGCCTTTGTAGTTGATGGCTGTGTCTTTAAAAAAGCTGCAGAGGAATTTCGGCAGGCCTGAAAGATCAGAGCCATGCGTGTGAAAGGTGAAATCTCTCTTTGTTCTGCAAGATGTCTTGCTGTTGTTATTGGAGCTTCATAATTGCGTTCTACCAGTGCTTCAAGAATTGCATCTTTGGAAGAAAAATAATAATAAATACTTCCTTTTCCAATTTCAGCAGTCTGAGCAATCTCACTGACAGAGATATTAGAAAGTTCTTTGGTTTCCAGAAGCTTTTGAAGAGCATCCAGAATCTTATCGTATTTTAATTGTTTTGGCATAGAAGTCCGCCTCGTATATTCGTAAGTATATTTGGCCAGTTCCAGATTACGGGAATTGACCGATATCCTTTTAAGTATAGCACAATAAAGTCGGAAGAACCAATAAAATAGAAATAAAAAAGAGGACAAAAAAAGGACACTTTGAAACAAAAGATTGTCTGAAATAGATAATTGACCGTGAGTCGAAAAAGTGATAGATTAAAAACATAGCAAATCGACCACCGGTCGAAAAATGAAGGACTGAAAAGGAAAGGGAGAGAAAAATGACATACGCAGACATGTTTTCAAAAGTAAAAGGAATGATGACGGAAGCAGACGTAAGTACTGTGAATGAACATCTTGCATATCAGTTCAATGTAACAGGAGAAGCAGAGGGAATCTTTTATGCAGAGGTAAAAGAGGGAAAGCTGTATGTGGAACCATACGAGTATTATGACAGAGATGCGATTTTTACTTGTTCGGCAGAGACATTATTTAAGATCAATGAGGGAAAGCTGGATCCGGTTCTGGCAGTAACACTGGGAAAATTGAAAGTAGAAGGTAACATTGACAAAGCTTTGTATCTGAAAAAACTGATTGATAGCAGAAAAGCAGAACAGAATACAATAAAGAAAACACAGAAACAGAAATAACTGTAAAAAGGAAGCAAAGGTGAAAAAGATGATGCATTACGGAAAACTTCTTGCACTTGCAGGTCTGGTGGGAATCGTATCAGCAGAGGCAGGTGGAAGTGCATACTTTTACAGAAGAACAATGATGCGTTATAACGCAAAGACAGAACGCACGATGAAGATGTCCGGGGTAGACTGGGATCAGTATTTCTCAAAGATGAAGGAATGCAGGGAGTGGATGATGGAGCAGCCTCATGAAGATGTCTGGATCCGGTCGGAAGACAGTTTGAAGCTTCATGGAACGTATTTCCGGGGATCAGGAAATGTCGAAGAAAAGAAATGCAAAAAAGCAGTGATCTGTTTTCATGGCTACACGAGTCAGGGGCTTGCGGATTATGGAAGTATTTCAAATTATTATTTGAAGCGTGGTTATAACGTTCTTCTTGTTGATCAGAGATCACATGGGCAAAGTGAAGGAAAATACATTGGATTCGGATGTAAGGACCGTTATGATGCATATCGATGGATTGAATGGGTGATTGGACAGGAAGGAGAAAATGTTCAGATTCTCCTGCATGGTAATTCTATGGGAGGCGCCACAGTATTGATGGCAAGCGGGCTTGATCTGCCGCAGCAGGTAAAAGGAATTATTGCAGATTGTCCGTTTACTTCGCCCAAGGCAGTGTTTACACATGTACTTCACAGTATGTATCATCTTCCGGCGTTTCCAATAATACAGATTGCGGATGCGGTAAATAAAAGACAGGCAGGATACGGACTGGATGAGTGCAATTCTGCCCGTGAAGTCAGAAAAGCGAAGGTTCCGGTTCTTTTGATCCATGGAGACGCAGATACATTTGTTCCGTGCAGCATGTCGGAAGAAATCTATAAAAACTGTAAATCTCCAAAACAGAAGCTGATCATCCACGGGGCAGGACACTGCGAAAGTTATTATAAAGACAGAGAAGCTTATGAAGGAGCAATGGATTCATTTATAGGAGGAATCATAGAATGATGAAAACAAGAAAAGGATATCCTGTATACCCACTGACGGTAGCGCAAAAATTTCATTTGTATTATCTGCCATTTTGTCCGAATGCGGCAGTATTGAATATTGGCACAAGCCTGACAATTGGCACAGATCTGGATCGGGATGTACTCCGAGAGTCCATTTACAAAGCATATGAGAGAAATGAAGGGATGCGGATACGCTTTGCAAAGGACAAAGAGGGGAATGTATATCAGTATGTTGTAAGTGCAGAGCAGGACAGACAAGAACGGGAGATAGAGTTCGTTGATTTCTCCAATGTGACTATGGAAGAGGCAGCTGATACGATGCAGAAATGGACAACAGTTCCATTCCCACTCGAGGATTCACCGATGACGAAGATTAAAATGATCCGCACTTCAGATGGATTCAACGGAGTGTATTTCCTCGGACATCATATGGTGGTAGATGCCCAGTCACTGATCACATTTCTGAAAGATATTATTGAGCTGTATTGTAATGCAAAATATGAAGGTGTCCCATATCCAAAGGATATGTGTTCTTACATAGATCAGGTAAAGAAGGATCTCGCATATGAAGCCGGAAGTAAAGCACAGCAGCGAGACAGAGAATTTTTCAGGGAACTGATTGAAGCATCAGAGCCGGTTTATAACGGTGTTAATGGAACAGATAAGCTGGATGCAGCGAGGGAAATGTTTAAAAATCCAAAGCTTCGTTCTGCATTTAATGCGACAGATGATGTGAGTTCTGCATTGGATATCTTTCATTTGGAAGCAGAACCGACCAAACGTCTGATGGATTTCTGCGAAAAGTATCGGGTATCCCTGGCATGTCTTTTATTGATGGGATTACGTACTTACTTCCAGAAAATGAATGGACAGGAGGATGTATCGATCAATAATGCGATTGCCAGAAGGGCTACATTAAAAGAAAAGAAATCCGGTGGAACAAGAATTCATTCGTTCCCGTTTCGTACCGTATTTTCAGAAGATGTGAAGTTTATCGATGCAGTATATGAAATCCGTGATAAGCAGAATGAATTATTCCGTCATGCAAATTATGACCCGACAGAATATTTCGCATATCGCTCCAGGACATATCCACAGCCACAGAAAGGACTGACGTATGAGCCAATGTCTTTGACTTACCAGCCGATGACATTGCAGGAGAAAGGACTGGAAGATCTTGGAGGAATTCAATATAAGACAAAATGGTATCCGAATGGAATGACAACACAGGCAATGTATCTGACAGTCATGCACCGACCGGAGGATAATGGATTGGATTTCAACTTTGAACATCAGAAAAAAGCAATCTCAAGAGAAGAGTTGGAATATCTGTATTACTATTTATGTAAAATTATGTTCAAGGGAGCAGAAAATCCTGAACTTACAATTGGAGAAATCATAAAGCTTGTATAAAAGAAAGATGATCCGGATCATGTTGAGAATCACGATCAGGACAGAAGGGAAAGGAAAAAATCATGTTTGAGCAGTTAGTAGATATTATTTGTAATTATGTAGAAATTGAACCGGAAAACATCAAGCCGGAATCACGTTTTATGGAAGATCTTGGATTCACATCCTTTGATTTTATGAGCATGCTTGGGGAAATAGAAGATGAGATGGATGTGGAGATTGAACAGGACAAGGCAGCAGGTATCCGAACAGTCGGAGAAGCTGTAGCGTATCTTGAGTCTTTGAAGTAGAGGGAAAAGAAAAATGGAATATAGAACAATTCGTGATATTCTTACAAATGCAGAAAAATGTTTTGGAAATGAAGACGCAATCCGTTATAAAACAGGAAAAAATGAAATTGCGGCGAAGACATACACACAGTTGAAAGAAGACAGTGAGAGAATAACAGCATTATTGAAAAAACTGGGAGAGTCAAAATGTCATATCGCATTGATCGGTGCGACTTCTTATCTATGGATTGCTTCCTATTTTGGAATTGTGGACGGCGGAAATGTTGCAGTACCATTGGATATGTCACTTCCGGCAGAAGAACTGTGTGAACTTATCGACCGTGCAGATGTAACAATCCTGATTCTGGATGAGATCCGTAAAGATGTGATCGAAGCGGCGAAAGAAAAGTGTCCAAAACTGAAGTACATCCTTTCTATGCAGAAGGAAGCAAATGAGGGCAATATACTTTCTCTTACAAAATCAATGATGGAACAAATGATAGATGAGGACACAGGAGTAGAAAAAACAGAGATTACTCCGGATCAACTTTGTACGATTATGTTCACATCAGGGACAACAGGAAAGAGCAAAGGTGTGATGCTGACACATAGAAATCTCGTTGAGAACGCGACATGTTTGGATATGAAGCTCCCAGAGAGAAATGTGCTCCTGTCAGTTTTACCGATTCACCACGCATACTGCCTGAGTATGGATATCCTGAAAGGAATTTCTCTCGGTGCAATTATCTGTATCAACGACTCTTTGATGCGTGTGGCGAAAAATATCAAATTATTTAAGCCGAATATGATCCTGATGGTACCGCTTATGATTGAAACTTTTGCGAAAAAATTAGAAGACGTAAAAGACCTTCCGGAAAAAGTGGTAAAAGAAGCAGTATTTGGATCTCAGTTCCATACGATCTGCAGTGGAGGGGCATACCTAAATCCGGAGTATATTGAGCTGTTCGAACGTTTTGGAATCCAGATTCTCCAGGGATATGGAATGACAGAATGTTCACCGGTCATCAGTACAAATGTTGCATGGAATGTAAAAAAGAATTCAGTAGGACAACTTCTTCCAAACTGCGAGGCAAAGACCGTAGATGGAGAACTGTGGGTTCGCGGAAGCAGTGTAATGCAAGGATATTACAAGATGCCGGAAGAAACAAAAACCGCACTGAAAGATGGATGGCTTTGCACAGGGGATCTTGGATATGTAGATGAAGAAAGGTTTATCTATCTGACAGGACGAAAGAAAAACCTGATCATTACAAAGAATGGAGAAAATGTCTCACCGGAAGAACTTGAGAATAAATTAAGTTCTTCAAGACTGGTACAGGAAGTATTAGTAAGAGAAGCAAAAGGAGTGATCGAGGCAGAAATATATCCGGATGAGGAGTACGCAAAAAAGCAGGGACTTGAAAGAGAAGAGGAAGTCCGTGCAGAACTCCAAAAACTGATTGATGAATATAATCAGGGAGCACCGGCATATAAAAAGATTTATAGTCTGATCATTCGCGAGAAAGAATTTGAGAAGACAGCTTCAAGAAAAATCAAGAGATATTAAAAGACAGATAAAAAAGTCTGAATAAACGGAGGGTTGCAAAAGCTTTGTGATTGCCGGATTTATTCGGACTTTTTTGTATGAATGCGAAAGAACAGATCGTGTACGTTGACTTTTCGGCAGTTATTTACTATGATACTAAAGTCAAATAAGAAGAATAGTTATAGATTAGAAAGAATAGAATATGATGAAACAGTTGAAAATAGGAAATGTGACGCTGCCAAACCGTTACATCTTAGGACCGATGGCCGGAGTGACAGATCTTCCATTCCGTGTGTTGTGCAAAGAACAGGGAGCAGGTCTTTTGTGTATGGAGATGGTCAGCGCAAAAGCGATTTTATATAATAATAAGAATACAGAATCACTTCTGGAGATCCATCCGGATGAACAGCCGGTGTCACTTCAGTTTTTTGGATCAGATCCGAAGATTATGAGTGAGATGGCAAAACGTGTGGAAGAGCGTCCATTTGATATTATGGATATCAATATGGGATGTCCGGTGCCGAAGGTTGTGCGCAACGGAGAAGGCTCTGCACTTATGAAGAATCCGAAGCTCGTTTATGAAATCGTCAGTGCAATGGTGAAGGCAATTGATAAGCCGGTTACTGTGAAGATAAGAAAAGGATTTGATGACAGCTGCATTAATGCGGTTGAGATCGCGAAGATCATTGAGGAGGCCGGGGCAGCAGCTGTAGCCGTGCACGGAAGGACAAGAGAACAGTATTACAGCGGACAGGCAGATTGGGATATCATCCGTCAGGTAAAAGAAGCTGTCTCTATTCCGGTAATTGGAAACGGAGATGTGACAAGTCCGCAGAAAGCAGAAGAGCTGGTGAAACAGACAGGCTGTGACGGAATCATGATCGCAAGAGGAGCACAGGGAAATCCATGGATCTTCTCCGAGATGATCACATATGAAGAGACAGGCACATTACCAGAACGTCCGGGAAAAGAAGAAGTTCGTGATATGATGCTTCGTCATGCCAGATTACAGTTGAAATACAAAGGTGAATTCATTGGTATCCGCGAGATGAGAAAACATGTGGCATGGTATACAAAAGGACTGAAAGGCTCTGCAAAATTACGCGAAGAAATCAACCGCGTAGAGTCCTATCAGGAACTGGAAGAACTGCTCTTTCAACTTGACAGAAAGCGCTAGTTTGAGTATAATATTGAAATTGCGGACGGACGCTGATGAGGGCATTGGCGTCGGTGAAAAAAGACAGCAGTCGTGCATTTTGAAACCGATAAGATCTGTAGACAAAATATAGAGAAGGAACTTTGAATGCATGAAAAGTATAGACAGAAAATGATTTGCAGAGAATCTGTAAATGTTGTAGGAAACGAAACGTTATTGCAACAGGCAGTGACGGTAAGGAAGTAGAAAGGAAGCAGGAACAATGGCAGAGGCAAAAAAAAGATTACTTACTTATGCCGGATTAAAGGCAATTGAGGATGAACTTGAGAATCTGAAAGTAGTAAAGAGAAAAGAAGTTGCAGGTAAGATCAAAGAGGCAAGAGAGCAGGGGGACCTTTCCGAGAACGCTGAGTATGATGCAGCGAAAGACGAGCAGAGAGATATCGAAGCCCGTATCGAGGAGCTTGAGGCAATCCTGAAGAATGCAGAAGTTGTAGTAGAGGATGAAGTTGATCTTAATAAGATCAATGTTGGATGTGCAGTAAAGGTTTACGACATTACATTTGATGAAGAGATGGAGTTCAAGATTGTTGGTTCTACAGAGGCGAACAGTCTGGAAGGAAAGATCTCCAATGAGTCTCCGGTAGGTCACGCACTGATCGGAAAGAAAATCAATGATGTCGTTGACGTTGAGACACAGGCAGGAGTTATCCAGTACAAAGTACTTGATATCAAACGTTCATAATCAGCTTAGGACAGACCTCTTACTATTAAGAGGTCTGAATTCGCTTAAAAAGACAATATAAAAAGTGACTATTTCTGTAGTGATTTATGTAAAAATCAATGCGGAAGCAGATAGAAACGGAAGGAGAACAGACAGTGGGACAGAATCAGAAGAACACACAGGAACCAGATATGAATCAGCTGAGAAAGGTTCGCCGTGAGAAACTTGCAGAACTGCAGCAGAACGGAAGAGACCCTTTCCAGATTACAAAGTTTAACCAGACACACCATTCACTCGAAGTAAAAGATCTCTATGAGGCACATGAGGCTGAGATTTTAAAAGATCACCAGCAGCCGAACGTAGAAGGTATGGATGAAGAGCAGGCAAAAGAGGCTCTTAAGAATGATTACGAAGAGAGAAGAAGCATCATGGATGCAAGCCCGATCCACGTAGCAATCGCAGGACGTATGATGTTCAAGAGAGTTATGGGAAAAGCTTCTTTCTGTAACATCCAGGATTTACAGGGAAATATCCAGGTATACGTAGCAAGAGATGCAATCGGAACAGATGCTTACGCTGATTTCAAGAAATCTGATATCGGTGATATCTTCGGACTTGAAGGATTCGCTTTCAGAACAAGAACAGGAGAAATCTCTATCCACGCTGAGAAGATGACACTTCTCTCCAAGAGCTTACAGATGCTTCCGGAGAAGTTCCACGGTCTGACAGATACAGACACACGTTACCGTCAGAGATACGTAGACCTGATCATGAATGCAGACTCTAAAGATACATTTATCAAACGTTCCAAGATCCTTGCAGCGATCCGTAAGTACTTAAGCGGAGAAGGATTCATGGAAGTTGAGACACCAATGCTTGTAGCAAATGCAGGTGGAGCAGCTGCAAGACCGTTCGAGACACATTTCAACGCTCTGAACGAGGATCTGAAGCTTCGTATTTCACTTGAGCTTTACCTGAAGAGACTGATCGTTGGAGGTCTTGAGAAAGTATACGAGATCGGACGTGTATTCCGTAATGAAGGTCTTGACACAAGACATAACCCAGAGTTCACTCTGATGGAGCTTTACCAGGCATATACAGATTACCACGGCATGATGGATCTGACAGAGAATATGTATCGTTTTGTTGCTCAGGAAGTTCTTGGAACAACACAGATCGTTTACAAAGGAATCCCGATGGATCTCGGTAAACCGTTCGAGCGTATCACAATGGTTGACGCAGTTAAGAAATATGCAGGCGTTGACTGGAATGAAGTTGAGACTCTGGAGCAGGCAAGAGAACTTGCAAAAGAGCATAATGTAGAATTTGAAGAGAGACATAAGAAAGGTGACATCCTCAACCTCTTCTTCGAGGAGTTCGTAGAGGAGCATCTGCTTCAGCCGACATTCGTTATGGATCACCCGGTTGAGATCTCTCCACTGACAAAGAAGAAACCAGAGAATCCAGAATATGTAGAGCGTTTCGAGTTCTTCATGAATGGATGGGAGATGGCGAATGCTTACTCAGAGCTGAATGACCCGATCGATCAGAGAGAGCGTTTCAAAGCGCAGGAAGAACTGCTTGCACAGGGAGATGATGAAGCCAACACAACAGATGAAGACTTCATGAATGCACTGGAGATCGGTATGCCGCCAACAGGTGGTATCGGATTCGGTATCGACCGTATGTGTATGCTCCTTACCGACTCCCCTGCTATCCGCGACGTCCTTCTGTTCCCGACGATGAAACCATTGGATAAGTAAAAATCAAAACATCATTGTTTATAGAAATATAGGCAATGATGTTTTTTTATTTAAAATATGTCATTTCCAATATTTGCTACCAAGTTTCCGGAATAAGCTACCACTTAGTCGGAAAACGTTGACATTACAAATATTTCTATATAAAATTCGATTATAACATTATGTTATCAAAAATTTAAAAGGAGCATATTAATATGAAAGCTATAAGACAAATAATTGCGGCATTAGTTGCATTATCGGCTTGTATGTCATACACATTCGCTCTTGCCGACAATGTAAATACAAATTATTCCGACTCGGCATATCAGACTGTATCCACAGTTGCTGACAGCGGAAAATGTGGCGACAATTTAAAATGGGAGCTTGACACAAACGGCACAATTACTATTTCAGGCACAGGTGAAATGAGTGAATATGCGTTTCAAACATCGCAACATCAATTCACCGCAGAAGAAAACGAGCAATATATGCAAGAACTTGAAAATCACAAATTCCCTTGGTTTGAAAAGAACAGTCCTGAATTAATAACAAACATTATAATCGAAGACGGTGTTGAAAGTATAAGCGATATGGCATTCTACGGCACTTCAATCAAATCAATCAGTTTGCCGAACAGTGTAAAAAAGATCGGAAAATCTTCTATTGCAAACTGTGCCGAGCTTGAAAAAATAACCCTTTCGGACAATATCTCAGAAATTCCGACAGGTGCATTCAATTCCGATTACAAACTTACATCAATAGAATTGCCGACAAAATTAACTTCAATCGGTGCATCGGCATTTTTAAACTGCGAGTCATTGGAAAGTATCGACATTCCCGACACTGTAACTGAAATTGGTGACAGAGCATTCGCAAATTCAGGATTGCGAATGCTTGTAATTCCAAGCAGTGTGACCGCGGTTAATTACGACCTTTGTAATGAAAACCATAACCTAAACGAAGTTGTATTTTCTCCGAACACAAAATCTGTTGAAATGACCGCCTTTT
>ENA-OQHI01000687-OQHI01000687.1-human-gut-metagenome-genome-assembly--contig:-NODE-687-length-20208-cov-6.704933_pt1 | contig 20208 bp, 14 predicted proteins | sample MGYA00242561_ERZ504713 | MGnify/ENA primary metagenome ERZ504713 (study PRJEB26092, sample SAMD00036217) | human gut metagenome | host: Homo sapiens | study: EMG produced TPA metagenomics assembly of... | reverse complement strand
CGTTTCATCAGGTCATTGTTTTCTGCACGCCACAGCATTGCGGTGGAAGCCATAGCAGATTTTGCACCCTTCATCATTGCGGTTTCACTGCTACCGTACATGACGGGTACGTATACATCCGGAGTATGAATGCTGCCTGCAACCAGGCTGCCTTCACCGTTCTCTTTGTTGAAGTCCAGGTCTGCCAGACGGATTGCTACGGAACCTGCAGTCAGGCCTTCGGCAATACCAACCTTGCCATCCAGATTGATTTCCGGTGTCGGATTATCCTCAGTAGCAACTGCTTCGTTATAAACCAGCTTTCTTCCCAAAGCGGAAAGTGTATTGACTACCTTATCCTTGTCGCTGGTATCAATACCGGTGCGGTCGGTATAGAGTGTAATGCATGCATTTTTGCCATCAGTCTTAATTGCCTTATCAATAACAATATTACCCAAAGCATCAAAGCTTGCGTTGCCGTCTTCACCGATTTCATGTCCCAAATATGCGTTTACATAACCGGACAGATTTTGGATATTGATGTCCTTGGCTTCATTTTGATAAATATTACCGGCTGTTTCCGCAGTATTGCCACCATAGAGGCTACTAATTACACTCTCGTGAGAAGTAGTATATTCCGGACCCGACCACGGATGGAACAGCAATCCCTTGTTATCCCAAACAGCTCCGTTGGACAACCAAAGGTTGTTATTAAATTTAGTATTTTCATCTCTCGGTCCGTAAAAATGACCATGCAGATAAGAATCAGGTGTAGTCAGGCCAATATTAATAGTACCGCCCTCACCATAGAAATCAGTGGAAGTGCGTACATCACCGGTAATCTGCACATAATTATTACCTGCACCGGTTACGTTACCATTCTCATCCTCAAGAACATTAACATTAACCATGGTGTTTTCTCCGGATGTCCAGATAGATTCATGCTTATCCGCAAAAATACGACCACCGCCAACACTGACCTTGCTATATCCCTGGCGAGCAAAAATAGCTGCAGATTTTTCGGTTTCGATATCTACAAGTCCCTTGATATCAATAGTATTGGAGTTTTCCTTAGTCGCATCGTTAAACATGCTTGTTGCTTCCAATGCACGCCAGTCAAGTTCGTAAGCAGGAGTAGGAATTCCGCCGCGGATAGTAACAGCATGGTCACGGCTGTTATCGTTATTGATGATAACATGAGCACCGGTATCGGTAGCAGCAGCTGTAGAAGCTCTTATAGCACTGCCATAATAGTAGTTGTTTCTGGATTCCAGATAAACTGCACCGGGGTTATCAATCGTAATAGTACCCTCTCTATAAGCTCCGATAGCGGCTGCTGTCCACATAGGCTGACTGCCTGTGCTTCCCGGCTGCGGGAAAGCATTAAATACAACGCTCAAATTATGTCCTTGCATGTCAATAGTGTAGGACGGTCCGCCTTTAGCAACAAACGGACTTGATTTATAAGGAGCAGTACCATAGTTGTTGATGGCAGCACAATACAATGTATTACCCCAAACACCCTTCGGCATGGAATTAAGCTTTACCTCTACCATTGCGTTGTCATTAAAGGTATATTTTAAATCCTTGCCTGCAGCTGTTCCGCTAATAATATCCTTATAGCCTGCCGCTGAGTCCGCCTTTTCATCGCCGAACATTACTCCAACATATGGATTATATATTTTTTCTTCCTTTTTAGCCTGACCGGTTTTCTCATCAAAGGTAATATTACTATAATACTTAGCAACAGAAGAACTTGTCAGACCTTCGGCAATTTCTACTCTGCCGCTCAAATTACGCTCACCATCTACATATGCAGAATATGTCAGCTTTTTAGCCAAATTATCCAGTACTTGATTAACAAGCCCTGTATCCTCCGTATTTATACCGTCAGCAGCTGTCTGCAGATATACCGTTGAAGCGGAATGAGCTAAAACATCCTCTGTTTCAGTACCATCGCCAATACCGGTTGAAAGGATATCAGAAGGTACTGCCGATTTAATAGTAACATTACCACCCGTCAAATCTGCCGGATTCTCGGCAGTATGTTGGAAAACAAAGGTAGTATTACCGGCATACTTATCAATAGTAATATCACCTGCACCGACATTTACAAAGTTTCTCTTGCTGGCAGCATCAGAGGAGGTAAGCTTATTTACATGCTGCTTAGCATCAGAGGTAATGTTCCACACGGAATTACCGGTAAACCCAAGATTTATGTTGCTGTCATCACCGGAAATCGCACCATTCCATGTTGCACCATCATAAGCGTATAAGGAAATATTACCGGAAACATTGCCCGTATACGCTCTGCCGGTGCCACTAATACCAAAGGTTATCTTGCTGTCGGCATCAGTTTTCATATCACCGGCAAGATTTCCCTTTGAGGAAGCAACACTTATTGCATCATAATCAAGCTTGTCATAATGAGTACTGCTTACACCATAATTGATTTCGCCCTTGTTTTCAGCCAATGCAAGATATTTTCCGTCCGCTACACTTTGGACATCTATGCCAAGATAATTTTTATCACCCTTCAGGACATTGATTTTACCGCCATCATGTGCATAGAAAATATTACCGCCGGTACTGCTGATTATAGTATTATTTTCAGCACTGAACTCAACAACACCGTTTTTACCGGCTTCTGCTATGTTGCCTGTTGCGGTAATAGTGTTTTTAATCGAATCTGTAGGCATTGCCGCAACCTTAACTTTTACCTTGCTTTCGTTTGTACCGTTATTGCCTGCATAAATAGCACTGCCCTTGTCATTACCGCTGACATTCATATTAAAAAATCTTGACTGGACGCTGACAATACCGGACTTATCATTGTAAATACCATACACAGTATCATCAGAATTGCCTATAGCATTAATATTGAGTACAGTATAGCCGTTACTAGGTTTTTGCGTTTTAACATTAACGGCAGAATTAGTTATGTACAAATCCTTATCTGCTCCCTGTACTGCGGCTTTTAAGCTTTCTGAAGACAGGTCAGGCTGAATAGTAAACTGCATATCCTTATTGTCACCATAGAAAACCAGGGTATTTGCAGGTATCTTCACTTCCTCGTAAGTCGGACTCAGAGCAGTACGGTCGCTTGACGATATATCATAGTAAGGATTGTTATCATTTTTCAAAACATTAGTATATGTGCCGGCACTGCCATTATAGAAATAATACTTATCGCGGTCAGCATTATTTTTTACTATAATAAATGCACTGCGAATTACATTACCATCATCATCCACAATTTTGATTTGTGAATATCCCCTTAAAAAATAATAGGCAGACGATGCTTTTGCAGAATCCGTAAGAACAAATTTATCTAACAGCCCATTAAGAACCTTATTGATTGTCGCATTAGTATAGTCAGGCAAATCGCTTGCTTTTACCTCTAAAGAAGCAAATACCGGTTTGGACATAACATCAGAGGTTACATTGACGTCTCCGCCAACTATCTTGCCAGTATTTTTATCATATCTGAAGCTGAAAACATCAGGCTTTACTTTAGATGAACCAACCTGTGCTTTGTTAGGATACGTCTTGCTGTCCAAAGTAATGCCGCCTGCGTATTCGCTGCTGGTCATATCATAGCTGGCAGCACTTGCAACACTCATCAGACTGCAGCCTAAAGCTACAGCAATAGCTAAGGCAAGTTTGGTTTTCACTAAGCTTTTTTTACTCTTACTCATTTTTGTACATCTCCTCACTCATAAATAAAAACTGAGTGGAGGCAGGAGTGATAGCTTCAGCTCCTGCCCGCTCTATACATATGCCTTAAATGGCACAATGTCAGGAAATTAATCTTTAGAACGTAAATCTTAAGCCTGCGTCTACACGCCATTTCTCTTCAACATCACCGCCGAAGCTGCGTTCAAAGTCTGCATAAATCAGGCTGTTCTTGCTCAGCTTAGCTGTGCCGCCGATTTGTGCTTCGTACCAGGTATCGCCAAAGTCGATACTTGTTCTGCCTTCAGGCTCGTTCACTGCACGGAAGGTTGTGTCAAAGTCTCCGCTGAATTCATGTGCTGCTGCCAGTTTTACAAAGTAGCTTGCATTATCCAGCTTCTGGCCCAGACGGAAGCCTACGCGCCCTACCAAAGTATTGAACGCATCCTGTTCTACCTGCATATCCTTCTTCACGCCAACGCTGTCCAGATAATCACTGTGTGCATTGTAGTCCTTGCCGTTGATGCGTCCCAAGGTCAGCTCTACGCTCGGATCAAAGTAGAAGCCGTTGTCATTTTCAAAACGCTTGCCATATTCCGCACTGATACTGGTACCCCAGGTCTTGTAATCACCGCTAAGCTTATGACCGCTGTCGTTGAATACCTTGTAGTCATTTTCTAGCTTGCTGTACTTGGCGATGATGTCAACATACTGTCCGTCTTCACTCTTCCAGGTACCGTAGATGCCTGCGCTGTAAGCAGAAAGGTCACCGCGGCCATTGCCATAGGTTGCATCACCATCGTTGTAGGATACTGCTGCGCCGACTGTCCAGCCGTTGCCTGCATCTGCATCATAGCCTAACTGATATGCATTATATTTCAGGTTGAAATCAGTATTCTGGCTGTCCATCTCGTACTTGCCGCCGTAGTATTTTGCCCACAGGCCTCTTTCACCTTCAGACAGACGCAGGTCGCCCATGCGTTTCATCAGGTCATTGTTTTCTGCACGCCACAGCATTGCGGTGGAAGCCATAGCAGATTTTGCACCCTTCATCATAGCAGTTTCACTGCTACCGTACATGACGGGTACGTATACATCCGGAGTATGAATGCTGCCTGCAACCAGACTGCCTTCGCCGTTCTCTTTGTTGAAGTCAAGGTCTGCCAGACGGATTGCTAAGGAACCTGCAGTCAGGCCTTCGGCAATACCAACCTTGCCATCAAGATTGATTTCCGGCTTCGAGCCATCCATAGCACTAGTTTCAGTTTCAGTATCAACCTCCGGAGAATTTATGGCTTCATTGTAAACCAGCTTTTTAGCTAAAGCAGTCAAGGTATTTACTACTTCATTATTTTCGCTGGTATCAATACCATTGCGGTCAGTAAAGAGCGTAATGCAGGCATTCTTGCCATCTGTCTTGGTTGCTTTTTCTACAACAATGTTGCCAAGAGCATCAAAGTTTGCATTGCCGTCTTCGCCGTTTTCATGTGCCAGATATGCATTTACATAACCGGACAGATTCTGGATATTGATGTCCTTGGCTTCATGCTGATAAATATTACCGGCATGAGCGCTGTCTGCACCACCATAAAGATTGCTAATATTGCTGACAATATTGTTTGTACTATATGAGCCACCAGCCCAGTTATGCGTTACAGCTGGCATATTATCCCAAACGGCACCGTTGCGCAGATACAGATTATTGTTACCAACGCCGTAGAAATGACCTTTCAAATAGGAATCAGCAGTGTTCAAACCGACATTAATTGTACCATTAGAACCCCAATACGGTGTAGCTGTCGAAACATCGCCTTCAATCTGCAGATAATTGTTGCCTGCATCTATAACGTTTCCTTCTGCATCCTTCTGCATATTCAGGTTAATCAAAGCTTCATTACCAGCAGTAAAGATAGAGGAATAATTATGAGAAACAATGCGGCCACCACCGATGTCAATCGTCGCATAGTTACCACGAGCAAATAAAGATGCACAATTCTTTACATCAATATCAACAAGTCCCTTGATATCTACAGAGTTACCGTTTTCGGCTTTAGTACCATTTTGCGTCGTTACCTCAATCGCACGCCAGTTCAGCTGATAACCCGGAGTATCGATACCGCCGCGAATCTTGACAGCATGCTCCTTGCTGTTATCATTATTGATAATAACATGCGCACCGGTTGCGCCAGCAGCAGCAGTAGAGGCTCTGATAGCACTGCCGTAATAATAGTTATTAGTAGAGGTAATGCTAACAGCACCAGGGTTATCAATCGTAATCGTACCATCACGGTAAGCACCGATAGCTGCAGCAGTCCACATTGGTTGGCTGCCGGTAGAGCCTGCAGCCGGGAAAGCGCTGAAGTTTACATTCAGGTCATGTCCCTGCATATCGATAGTATAGCTCGGTCCGCCCTTAGTATAGGCAGGTGAAGATTGATATGGACGGTCACCGTAGTTGTTGATTGCTGCACAATATAGACCGCCCCATCCGAAGCTACGCGGATCCTTGTTCAGCTTAACATCAATAAGAGTATCATCATTAAAGGTATATTTTAAATCCTTGCCGACAGCGGTGCCGCTGATCTGGTCAGCATACCCGTTTTTCGCATCTGATGTTTCATTACCAAAAATAATACCTGTAAACGGTTTAAAGAGCTCATTCTCTTTTTTAGCCTGTCCGCTGGCTGCGTCAAAGGTAATATTGCTGTAGAATTTGCTTACAGAAGAACTCGTCAAGCCTTCTGCAAGTTCTACCCTGCCACTTAAGTTACGCTCGCCGTTCACATAAGCAGTATAGGTAAGCTTCTTGGCCAGATTATCCAGTACAGAGTTGATTGCAGCATCATCTGTAGTATCTATGCCATCGGTGGAAGTCTGCAGATACACTGTAGATGGTACTTCTGATACCTGATATTTCTCAGAGCCAACGCCTGTGCTGAGAACCTTAGTCGGCTCAGCGCTGTTAATAGTCAAATCGCCGCCAAGAATCTTGCTGGCATCAGCTGCATCATGCTTATAGAACACCTTCATATTGCCTGCATAATTAGCAATGCTAACATTACCAGTATTATAACTTGCAGACTTACCATCAACAGTCTTAGTAAACGGAGTCATATATACCAAGCCCGCATTTTTAGCATTGCTGCTGCCAGTAAGATGTAACAAGGCTGTTGTATCTGCTTCATTATAGTTATACCATGCTGCATCATTAGTAATTTCTGCACTTACAGCATTATTCAAAGAGTAACCTTTCCATACTGTATTCTCATCAGTCATTTTTACATTAGTTGCAAAAGAAGCGTTACCTACCCATTTAGCACCGTCACCCATGAACAGGTTTACACTGCCATAATCGCCCGGAGTTTCGCCCCAGCCTGCGCCTTTAATATAGTTACCATTCCAATAAGAATCTTTAGTATTCAAGCCAACATTAATTATACCTTTGGTTCCCATACCACCAACAGTATTAAAATCGCCCAAAATCTGAACATCATTTTTTCCTGCACCAGTAGCCTTAGCATCTAAAGCATCTCCGTCCTTAACAACGTTTACATTAACAATGCCATAATTGCTGCTGACAAATTCACCATAAGCTCGGATAGCGCAGTTTTCTGCAAAACCATAGTTCAGGCCAGGATTTACACCTTTTTTAGTTGCAAAAATTTTGCCACCACCAATATCAATTGTAGAGGCAACCGCGCTCACTGCTTCAGACATTCCTTCCCCATCTGTAGTATCTGCATCAATATCAACAAGACCTTTTACATTGATATAAGAGCGAGTATCTTTTACTCCATTCATAGCTTTGACAACAGCACCATTAGTACTTTTATTAGTATAACCAGTTAGTTTAAGAACATTTTTATCGTTATTGACAATAATCTTACCGCCCCCATTAACAAATAAAGCTGCTGTTTGACCCTCACCATCACTATTAGCTTCAACAAACATTGAACCTTTACTATTAATGTTTACTACGCCTTTATTAATAGCCGTAATGCCAGTAGAATGAGAAGAGCCCTCTCCATCAACCTTCAAAGCATAGCTGCCCAAGTTAAGATTCAGAACTGTACCTTCGCCGCTTGCCGATACAGCAGAACCAATATTAGGAAGCCACGGACCGCCTGCAATCATGTTATCTTTAGCACTGATATTTACTGCAGAACTATAGCTTTTACTAGTAGTAACACCACTTTCTGCTACAATAGCTCCATCAGCAAATGCCACAGCTGCAAAGCTGCATCCCATTGCCACAGCAATACCAAAAGCTAATTTTCTTGATTTTTTAAAAGAATTAATTTTTGACATAATATTTCCCCCTTAAATTATCTTGGTGGTCTTCTAAATGAATAAATACGACGTCAAACTCCTTTCTTCAATCATACATATCCTTTTCCTGGCAACAACTATTGTTTCGCAAAAGAAAAAGCCTGGCATCACTCGTGTATCAGGCGCACCAAGGCGCACCGATTCCACAGTGAAACCAAGCCAATAGTCAAGTAATCACTAAGCTTTAACTGCAATCCGACTTTACGGTCTTCTATTTAGGTAAGCTTACGCTATTTCGCGTGTTAAAGTCTTTGGTAGCTATTTTATTTTTAAAGTTTGTACTTAATTTGTCTGCTTCCATTATCTGCTTTAAATCTTTTGATATTAAATCTTATTTGTTTCATTGTACCATGCTATATTTTATGTGTCAATACTATTTTACAACCAGCAAAAACATAGCTTACCAGTTTTGGGAATCGCTTATAATAATCGTCGGCCTCCGCATCAAACTCCAAATCGCTCATTGCCTGCACTGCAGCATGATAATACCAGCTCTGAATATCCTTGCCGCGTTTGAAGCGCTGCCATAAGTCCTCGCCGTATTTAGCATCATCACGTGCAATCGCACGCATATTAGCTAGCTTATCTGCCAAAACAAGCTTCTGTTCACGCACATCAAGCTTTGCCAGGTGTGCAAAAGCCTGGCTTCCACCATAATTCCTGCTTTTTCCAAACAGCTTTAACCAAAATGCAGGCCAAATAAAACGTTACTTTATTCCCTAAGCTACATGCTATGTTTTCCCTTGCCATCTGTACACTTTCCAACAGATTTTATTCTTCATCTTCTGCCAGCATACGATAGCCTACACCAAGCTCATTGACGATATAGCGCTTTTCTCCGGGTGTCACACCCATTTTCTTCCTGATATTTTTCATATTTACCTGTAGCTTTTTGACGCTACCATAATCCGAATAACCCCATACTGCTTGGATTATGGCAGCATAAGTCAGCACCTTTCCCGCATGGATGGAGAGGAAAGTCAAAATATTATATTCCGTCTGTGTCAGTTCGATTTCCTTTCCATCGACCAAAACCTGCCTTTTATCGTAATCAATCATCAAATCTTGAAATTGAAATTTACCGATGTGATTACCATCGTTTTTCTCACTGTAACGATGACTACGAAGCACTGCACGGATACGAGCCATCAGTTCCTCAGTTCCAAACGGCTTGGTAATATAATCATTCGCGCCAAGGTCTAAGGCTTCCACCTTATCCATTTCGCCGGAACGGGCAGAAAGGACAATGATGGGAACAGTATCCGCTTCTCTAACATCCTGAATCAAGCTCAAGCCATCACGGTCAGGCAACCCGAGATCCAGAACAATGAGATCCGGATGATAAGAAGCGTACATCATCATGCCAAGTGCACATGTTTCTGCACAGATTACCTGATAATCACTTATTTCCAAGTTGGCTTTGATGAAGCTAAGGATGTTTGCTTCATCCTCTACGATTAAAATTTTGAATTTATTATTGCTCATCATCGCACCCTCTTGCCAAAGAAAAGCGGAATACAGCACCGCCGCCCTTCCTATTTTCCACAAAAATCTCGCTGCCATGCGCCTTAATAATAGCAGCACAAACCGAAATACCGATGCCCATATTACTGCGCGTTCCGTCTATCGGTGCTGCAGACTTTTTATAGCATCCGGTAAAAATTTTATCCAAAATCTCCTCCGGAATGCCACACCCATTGTCGGCAACTTCAAATATGGCCTTATCTCCTGCAAGGGAAACCGACAGCTTCAGCTCTGTCATACCTTTCGCATGAAACACAGCATTTTCCAAAAAGTTCAGCAACACCTGCTCGATAAGGATTGAATCCATAGGAATATCCACAAAGTCGGCCGGTATCTGCGTAATCACCTTCTGATTCGGGTGTTTTTTGGCGAATTTCATCAGAACTGAGTCAATCAGCTCATCTAAAACGATTGGCGTTTTCACAATCTTGACCTTTGCACCGTCGATTCTTGTAACAGCCAGCAGGTTTTCGACCATACGGATAAGCCATTCGCTATCCTCTTGAATTTCTCCCAACAGCTTTAGCTGCTGTCCTTCAGAAAGTGCATTTTTCTTGGAAATCAGCGTAGAAGCTGAGCCGTATATTGATGTAAGAGGTGTACGCAAATCATGAGAGATTGCCCGCAGCAGATTGCCCCGCATCCTCTCCTTTTCGCTTTCTGCCCGCAAATTCTCCTGATCACGTATCCTACTGTTCAACGTACTGGTGGAAACGGCAACAAGCAGCATAATTATAGCGGATAATATACTTTCTTCTACGAAAAAATCCAAAGTATAATAAGGATAAGTAAAGGCAAAATTCACGGCAAATACACTTAAGACAGCCGAAACAATACCATAGCAATACCCGTGCGTTTTCAGCGATATCAGAAAAACGCCGAATACAAAAATCATAGGAACCAGCGTTTGCGTTGTAAAGAGCTTACGAATCAAAAGATTAATGGCAAAAGCGCCGAAAAAAACGCAGACCGAAAACAAAATATCTTCTTTTCGTTGTTGATGCTTCATAATGCTTCTCCTAATTATTTTTACAACTTCATTATACTTCACGAGCAAAAGCGCTTCAAGATTTATCACAAGATACTGATGCTCTACGCTCGTTTCTTTACCAAATCTACACCGAAAAAATGCTATGATAGGAACCATCAAAGCAGTGTTCAATATACGGCTTTTACATTGTGTCCGCAACAAGCACAATGAATGTATAAACAGATTAACAAGAAGGTGTAGGTATGTCAGAAGAAATAATTAGCAGAAGATTTCAGCTTTCATCTTTTCAAATTATCATATTAGGTTTTGCAGGAGTCATCCTGCTTGGTGCATTACTGCTGATGCTGCCGATTGCTACGCAGGAAGGCTGCACAACTCCGTTTAACGAAGCGCTTTTTACCGCAACCTCCGCAGTTTGTGTAACCGGTCTTGTGATACATGATACCGGCAGCTACTGGTCGGCCTTTGGGCAGACAATCATTCTGACTCTGATACAGATTGGCGGTCTTGGTGTTGTAACAGTAGCGGCATCATTTGCACTTCTGTCCAGGCGAAGAATATCTTTGATGCAGCGCACCACCCTTCAGGACGCAATATCAGCGCCAAATGTAGGCGGTATCGTCCGGCTTACGAAGTTTATCCTGTGGGGAACATTTTTGATTGAACTGATTGGTGCACTTGCCATGCTGCCGGTGTTCTGCCACGACTATGGCTGGCACGGTATTTGGCTGGCAACCTTTCACTCTATTTCTGCCTTTTGCAATGCAGGCTTCGATATTTTGGGAGCCGCAGACAACATCTACCCCTCCCTTACCGGTTACGCGCAGAATCCTATGATAAATATAACGATTATGCTACTTATCATAATTGGCGGTATCGGTTTTTTGACCTGGGAGAACATTTGTGAAAACAAGCTGCAGTTCCGACGCTACAGAATGCAAAGTAAAGTAATCCTCATTTTTACGTTGATTCTGATTATCTTCCCGGCAATTTTTTTCTTCTTTGCTGATTTTGCTTCTCTCCCCATAGAAGCGCGGCTTCAAGCAGCTCTCTTCCAGTCGGTTACAACAAGAACAGCGGGCTTCAATACGGTAAATTTATCTGCTATGTCCAGCTCGTCGCAAGGCATTATGATACTTTTGATGCTGATTGGCGGTTCACCGGGCTCAACTGCCGGTGGTATGAAAACGACAACCTTTGCCGTCCTGCTTGCCAACATTGTTGCGACATATCGCCAACAGGACAGTGCCCATTTTTTTGATCGCAGAGTCGATTACAATGCAATCAAGCTTGCCTCTACTATCCTCACCATGTATATTACGCTGTTTTTCAGCGGAGGAATTTTTATCAGTGCCTATGAGAACCTGCCACTGTCATCCTGCTTATACGAAACAGCATCAGCATTGGGAACAGTCGGACTGACGTTGGGAATTACACCGCAGCTGCATGTACCCTCACAACTGATACTGATTTTACTTATGTATCTTGGCAGAGTAGGCAGCCTTACGCTCATGTACGCAGCATTATCCGGCAAAAAAGCAGTTAACTCAAAACTGCCGCTGGAAAAAATCACTATTGGCTAAACAAAAGGAGTGGATATCCTATGAAAAATATTTTACTGATCGGAGCAGGTCATTTCGGGCGTCATATCGCTATGCAGCTTTCACAATTAGGGCATCAGGTCATGGCAGTTGATACTGATGAGGAAAGAATTAACGATGTACTGCCGTTTGTCACCAAAGCACAAATCGGTGACAGCACCAATGCAGAGTTTTTACGTGCTCTCGGCATCAGGAATTTTGACGTTTGCTTCGTAACTATCAGCGGTAATTTTCAAAACTCGCTGGAAACTACTTCTCTTTTAAAAGAACTGGGAGCAAAATGTGTAGTATCTCGTGCTGAACGCGATGTACAGGCAAAGTTTCTGCTTCGTAACGGTGCAGATAATGTAGTCTATCCTGAAAAGCAGATGGCTATATGGGCAGCCAAACGCTACACCGCAGACCATATTTTCGATTATATAGAGATTGACAAGCAGCACGCTATTTTTGAAGCAGAGGTGCCAAAAGCCTGGGTTGGTAAAAGCATCGGCACGTTAGATATCCGCAAAAAGTTTGGCATTAATATTCTTGGCATAAAGCACTTGGGAAAAACTGACGTCTCAATTACGCCCGATACCATATTATCCGACGATATAACAATGCTGGCATTAGGCGAGTATAATGCACTGCAAAAGTGTTTCCGGATATGAATAATATTGCTTAAACGCAGAATATTTAAGGCAGCAAAAAGGCTGACGCCTTGCGTAAATGCGAAGCGTCAGCCTTTTTATATTCTCATCAACTCTCTTTTATTTCAATAATTCCTTTATACCGAAATTATTCTCTACCCTAACGCAACATCCAGCACCATCATCACACTAAATCCCACGGCAAAGAAAATCGTGCCGATATTGGAATGCTCTCCCTGCGACATTTCAGGAATCAGCTCCTCTACAACAACATAAAGCATTGCACCGGCAGCAAAGCTCAAAAGATACGGCAGCACCGGTATTACAAGCTGAGCAGCAAGTATCGTCAGCACCGCTCCGATTGGTTCCACCACACCGGAAAGTACACCGCCCCAAAATGCTCTGTTCTTACTCTCTCCTTCTGCGCGAAGCGGCATAGAAATAATCGCACCCTCCGGAAAGTTTTGAATAGCAATACCGATGGACAAGGCAAGCGCCCCTGCTGCCGTAATTGGCGTATTCCCCGCCAGAAAGCCGGCATACATCACACCAACTGCCATTCCCTCAGGTATATTGTGCAGTGTGACTGCCAAAACCATCATCGCAGTGCGGCTCAAATTGCTTTTGGGGCCTTCCGTCTGTTCACTTCCCACATGCAAATGGGGAATCAAGTGGTCAAGCAGGAGTAAAAATAATATACCAATCCAAAAGCCGATAAACGCCGGGAGAAAGGACAGCCTTCCCATGCTTTCGGATTGCTCGATAGCAGGAATCAGCAGGCTCCAGATAGACGCTGCAACCATAACACCCGCAGCAAAGCCCGCAAGCGAGCGCTGCACCATATCACTAAGCGATTTTTTCATAAAGAACACACACGCCGAACCGAGTGTTGTCCCGATAAATGGAATAAGAATTCCCATGAAAGTCTCCATTACTTCACCATCCTTGTATAAAAAATTTGTTTCTTGTCAACTTAATTATACTACAACGGTAGGAATTATGATAGCTGAAACGAAAATTTCTTTGTGGTTATATCACCTGCTTTTATGCGGCGGAGTTAATACTGCATGTGAAATCAGCAACAGCAACAAACTGCAGGAAGCATATTCGAACTAAAGGACTTAATCAATCCCCCTCATACCAAGCAGCAAGAAATCAATGCGCACCTTTTTTTCCACGATTACTTCACTATAATATGTTATACTTTGTTCATCGGTTGAACACCGACACGCTCCTTGAAAACTGTTTTGACAAATATATCGTATAACTCGGTGCACTAAAGGGTTGTCAACCCCTCCGAGAATACCGGAAGCTGTGACCAGGCTGCCTGCGGGATACTGCGGCAGTGAGGTTTCTGTTGCTCCGCGAGGACTGACAGAGAAGCCCAAAAGGCAACACAGAACGGTATGTGCGGATCTTGGTGCCGATTAAAGCACAAAGGATTCTGGCAGCGACAATAGACGCTAGCTCGAAAGGCTAGAAAAATCCGTGAAACCTGCAGCAGGGATGCTGCAGCGAACTTAGCGGAAACTCCGAAGCAAGCTGTTGGTAGTGAAGCGGAGAAATCCGTGTATAACAGAATTCTGAGGTAAAAGTAGCTCAATACCAGAGTGTTGCTAGTTCTCGAAACTAGCTGGCTCAATTATCTGAAAGATGGGTGAAATTTGTGGGTAGCCATTCCCGCGGCAGGTAAAAGGGGCAGGAAGCTCAGGGTCGCTCCCGAAGGCTCAGACCTGTCTTCTGCGTGGCTGAAGAAATCGGAAACCGTAGATTACGTAAGGCGAAGGTCTATATGATATATTTATCAAAGCGGTTTGTCAAGTGGACATAACAAAAGGCAGCTATCAGCAAGCTTCATGCTTGTGTAATAGCTGCCTTTTTTGTTGGCACGAAAAACTTTAAACAGAATATCATTATACAATGAGCATTTAAATTTAAACACAAAAAACTGATTGACTTCTACAAGTACAATCAGCATTTTCATTCTATATATTGTTCCAACATAAACAAAATTTATGTTGGTGCCGCGGACTCGAAATTATATTGACCGCAATATAGTGATTAACCGATTGTACTCTCTTGCTTCCTAGTTTATGCTATAATTATGTAGTTGTAACAACATAATATCAGAAACAAGGCCCGGTGTCTAGCCGAGCCTTATTTTATTTTTGAAAACGATTCCAGAATAAAGCCTAATCCTTTTCTTTTGGGTTCCACTCTGCGCGATACGCTGCTACATCCAGTGTTTCCACTTCCGATAAAAATAAGCCTACGAGTTTAATTTTCTCGTAGGCTTTTATTTTTCATTTATTTATTGCTTTACTAGTGCCACTACCATTCCCCCGGCAATAATCTGCCAAAGCAGCCGCTGTCTTTTAATGCGCTTCTCCTCTTTTGCGTACTCCTGCAAGGATTTGTTGGCACTCTCCAATAAGCTGCTCTGAGCTTGCAGCTCTATCTGCAGCTTGACTGATTCCGTCTTGAGCTTGCTCAATTCCGCTCTCGACTCTTTCAGCGCTGCTTGTGATTCTGCTAGCGCTTGCTTGGTGCTCTTTGTTTGCTGCTGCAGCAGACTCAACCTGCTGTCGAGCGCTGCCATCTCCGTTGCCGTCATCGTGTAAGTTGTAGCCGATGACGCCGCCGATGCAGAGGCAGACAGTAGCAAGCACAATGTAGCTGCAGTAATTGCGCAATATTTTTTCCACATTTTAGCCCTCCCACAGATAATAGCCCGGAACAGCACCGCCCTCGCGCATATCCACATGCACAAAACCGCCATCAACGTAGGTGCCCACGCCATCGAAAATCTGCTTGCAGATATTGGCCAGCTCACGCACGCCCATGCCATCAACATAGATATCTGCAGCAGTGCCTTTGACATGCTGGCTGTTCCATACGCCGCCCACAGCACGGTTATGATCCGGACAGCGGTAACCGCTGCTAATGTTAATTGGTCTGCTGATGCGCAGACGCAGGCGCTCCAGCCCTAACAGCAATGCCATGCTGATGCCGGTAACCGGTAACGTACCGCAGCAACGGCATGCAAATTCAGACTCAGCAAAATGTTCAGTTAACATAGTAATCAGCCCTTTCTCTTTTTGATAATGGCTGCCAGTTCCCCAACAGCCTCAATACCTGCGTCCGAGAGGTTCTCGCAGATGCTCAGCAACTCCGTGATGACCAGATAGCCTGCCACCAATGGCACAGCCCAAACAGGCTGATGCAGCGTAATCATCGCCAAATCTACCAGCACGGCAGCGAGCACGCAGAGGATGTACACGATGACCTTGCCAACAAAGCGATGCTTCATGACCTCACTGGAAATCAATCCTTCGGCGCGCGCTGCCTCGATGCCGCCGATAATTTGCATTACAGTCGGATTCTGTCCCATGCCCTGCAGGCGCTTATAAGACAGACTCATCCAGCGAGTGAAGCAGTCCAAAAAGACCAACGCGGTAAAAACCATAAACAACACCGCGTGTTTGTGCAGCAAGACGGCCAAAATCGCACCGATAACTGATTTATAGGTAAAACCATGAGTTAAAGTGTGTGCCGCATTGTATACGGCGTAGCGCAAAGCTAAAAAATCCATTTCTCAACCTCCTATAATTCCATGCAAACAGCTCTTACTTCATCCGCAGTAACTGCAGCTTCGACCTGCGCCTTGGCGGCTCTGTAAGCAGTATGCAGTTTATTGCTGCGTGCGGCCACAGAAGCTATAATCATACGCAGGTCCTGAGCCGTAACCACCGCATCCTCATTGTCTGCCGTGGTCCAGCTAATTTTAGCGCCATCGCCCTGCACATCGAGCGCAATAATTGCAGCTGCGATGCGGTCGCGCGCCTTGCTGTCGTAATCGTAGAGGTGCCTGCCGTATTCCACCGGCTCGACCTCCGCAGCATCACGCTGGCGCTTCAGCTCAATGATTTTGCGGGCGCGGATATTTTCTAGCGACTCTTCTTCATACGCAACTTCTACGCCTAACTGTTTTAAATCGCCGTCAGAAATCGACAGAGGGATAAAGACACCGTCTGCGCCTAATGCCTCGGACAAATCATAAAAGTTGTCATAGCGCTTTGTTTTATATGTATACGTTTTCATTTGTCCTCCTTAGTTAAAGATGATTTCGACTTTAAACTGTTTACCTAGATTGGCAGCAGTAAACATGCTGGATATATTTGACGGCACACGTTGAACGTAGGTGTAGAAGCCTGTTAAGCTACCTTGATACGATATTTTACCAACTGCAAGAGGTACAGTAACACCTGTTTCCGTAGGTGTTATCTTAAGGCTGATATTATAACTACCACTAGTAACACCCTTTTCCAGGAAGGCAATATCAAGCCAACCACCATAATAAGATAACATTACTAAAGTTAATGCTCTGCCATTATGCTCAATGCTGCCTGTAACCTCACCATAGTTGCCGTTGTTGCGACTATACCCATATTGACCGCTTTGCCGACCCATCGTCATTAAAAACATGTTACCCCCGGGATCTCCGCCGCCACTGCTGCTGGCAGACCGTTTAACAAACATCATGCGATTAAGTCCCATTATTCCCACCTCAAGTCAGTTTGTTCGCCTGTACAATGCTGGTCAAACTGCCGTAGCTGTCCTTTGTCATAAGGATGTTGAGCAGCAGGCCAGCGCTGGTGATTGCTAAGTCGGAAGCTGCACCGATATATTTAACCGTGCCGCCGTTGGTGATGGACAGCGCATAATCACCGCCAGCGGTGATATAGGCTGTAAACACCGTTGACTGATTGCTGCCCAACAGTGCAGAGAGCGTACTCAGGTTAAGAGTAAACGCACCAGTCGCATAATAAGATGCTGCTGACGTAGTTGGGCTGACGGATGATGTACTGCTGTTAGGCGTCGTGTACTGCTCATAACCAAGAGTTGCAAGGTTAAATACCTGCTGTGCCCGCCATGTATTCTGCCCGGATGTTTTAACATAGCCATCCAAAGACTGATGCTTCGTCAAATAGCCACTGTCATTTGTCAGCTGTGATACTTTTGTTGGAATAGCAGCACGCACAGAGGTGAATTCTTGCTGTACAACTCTGTTCTGAATTGCGTTGGTACTGGTCGATGATAACGCAGAGTCAACGGTGATGTTTCCACCTGTCCCACCACTAACAGTAATTGTTACATTACCGGAGCTGTCCGGAGTTATATTATTGATACTTTTTACACAGCTACTTAGCTCGTTTTTAGTAGCATACGTGTTGATTATCACATTGCCGGAGCTGTCTCTTGTCGCATAGGCAGCTATACCTGTTTTATCAAGTTTATTGTTTACGGCAGCGTAAACAGCCTTGTTAGCAATCGGGTTATTTGATGTACTCGACAATGTGCTGTCTACAGTAATATTTGTTCCTGTCCCACCGCCGCCGGTACTGATATTGATATTACCGTTGGTGTCCGGTTCCATGTTATTGATAGTTTTAACATAGCTGCTGAGGTCCGACTTGCGGGCATAAGTATTGACAATTACATTGCCGTAACTGTCCTGTGTAGCTTTTGTAGCAGCTGCAGCCGTCCCTGTCTTATCCAGCTTATTATTCAAAGCGGCATAAACGGCCTTGTTAGCGATAGCGTTATTCGAAGCGCTGTCTAATGTAGCATCAACAGCAATGCTAGATCCACCGCCGCTGCTACTGATGTTGACGTTGCCGGCACTGTCAGGCTTCACATTATTGATTGACTTCACATAGCCGCTCAGCTCCGTCTTTCGGGCATAGGTGCTACTGATGATATTGCCGGAGCTGTCACGTGCAGCATAGGTTGCAGTACCGTTCTTGTCAAGCTTATTGTTGAGAGCCGCATAAATCACTTTGTTTTGGACAGGATTTGTACTTGTGCTCGACAATGTGCTGTCTACAGTGATGTTTGTGCCACCGGTTCCACCGCCGCTGCCAACATTAACAGTAACATTGCCGTTGCTGTCCGGAGTTATATTGTTGACAGATTTTACATAGGCTCTGCCGTTGGGTATCTGAGCATATAACGCATCAAAGTTGTTCATGATATAGTCCAAGATAGCGTTATTGTCAGAATTAACAAATGGTGTTTTCTTGCCGTAGGCGCCGGCGCGAATTATTTGGTCATGTTCATCGCGCAGTTCGCCACATTGAAACGCTTGTTGTTTCATTTGTCGCCTCCTTAAAAATTTGTATCTACCTACTAGCATGTGGGTAATACTTTAAAAACTGCTCGCATCTATAAGCAGAAAGCGCCAAGCACGTTGCCAAAAGAAAGGTTTACTGTTTGCGAAAGCGCCGTCCGGGTCAAAAAAGCTACCAAAAAAGAACTGTGTATCTCCCAATGTGACTTTGTTAGCAGCGGTAAACTTAGCGGTACTCATAGTCATGTAAGTGCTTGCGTAGCCGTTCCCTTGATTTTGGTAAATATAAGTGTGACACTGAATGCCGCAAGTACATATGACAGCAATTTTTTCTCTGTTTTCAAAGGTAAATTGTTCAGTCTTTCCTTGTGGCTGCGTGTATTTTCCCCAATAGCTTCCCTCGTATTTGCCTAGTGCGTTCATTGGGGGATAATTGCTTGAGAACAACACCTTTCCTTCTTCGGAATAAACTTCCAGCCCGGTAGCACTTTCCAATGCCTTTATATCATCCACGCCAAATATATAAATCTCTAAAGCATCTATAAGTGTTTGGTTGATTGTGAATGTTTCGTTTTCTTCATCGTAATCTAAGGCATTTAACAAAAAAAAGCTAAAATGGTCACTGCTTTGTGTAAAAGAAAAAGCTACTGTTAAATCTGTGCTTTTACCATTGTTTGCGATTGCTCCAAACAATTCTCCCTCGTTTAATGCAACCGAAACGCCCCACGCTCCACTATCCGCAGCCCAATCTTTAGTAACGCATTCACTTAATAAGGTTAATTTTCTTGTCAAATGAATAGGAGCTTGCTCGTGTGTCGGCAACAACTCTTTACCATCTTCTGTATAAACATTGAAATCGGCACTCATAGTTTCGCCCCCATAACACCGTAATAATATTTTCCTTTAAAAACAACATTGGCTATGTTGTAATTGGTGGATGTATAAACCCACGAAATAGTATTTCCGTCAAAGGTAAACACTGGTAATTTGCTACACGCATTTTCCGCTTTCTCACATTCAGCCACTACAACAAATATATCTCGATTGGCTATATTTGCGTCAGTGATACTAGAATCTGTTCCGTCTACTTCAAACATTCCCAAAATGCGACAGAACATCATGTCCGTGGAAAATATTGTTTTGCCCTCTTGGTTATACACTTCTATTCCTACTGGCATATCAGTTTCCTCTTTCAATAAAGTAGTATGAAACAGGTTCACTGTAAATCCATCCAGATTACGATGGGTCACTCTCAATTTCAAAGAGTCACCGGGGTAAGTAGCCCTGCTTGCAGTCAGGTTAAGTTGAGGTTGCAATATGCTTTCTTTCAGTTCACGCAATGCGGATATG
>ENA-OQHI01000659-OQHI01000659.1-human-gut-metagenome-genome-assembly--contig:-NODE-659-length-20959-cov-3.761373_pt1 | contig 20959 bp, 14 predicted proteins | sample MGYA00242561_ERZ504713 | MGnify/ENA primary metagenome ERZ504713 (study PRJEB26092, sample SAMD00036217) | human gut metagenome | host: Homo sapiens | study: EMG produced TPA metagenomics assembly of... | reverse complement strand
ACAAAAAAAACGTCCCCAGCCAAAAGAGGCGCGGAAAAAAAAACACAAAAAAGACCCCTCTTCCCAGAAACCCGCCAATGACAACCATAAGGCAAAACAAAATTCCCAGCACAGGCCCATTGAGATACTCCACATACCCCATCGACGACGGTACAATGACCATCGAGACCAACGCCCCCATAGCCGCCAGCAATATGACAAGATTATTTTTCACAATACGCCCCACAAAACTGACCTCCGCCTCAAACTTTTTGTTAATTTCATTAATATATTATCACCGATATGCGGATTTAACTTTTTAAGGAAATTGAAAATAGTAAACGCCTTTTTTCTCTTTCCTAACAATACCACACTCAATTGCTCTTTTTAGTATCCGAGATGCAGCATTTTCGCTTATTTCAAATCGATTCGCTACAATTTGTCGATTGAAGGGATACTTATCTTCATAAATCGCCATTAATTTAGCAAGTTTATCCACAGTTCTTGGTTGAAACTTATTTCCAGTTTTTTGCCGTATATTAGTCTTCCACATTTCAAGCGTCATTTTTTCTCCTGTAAGTTGCATTTCTCCACTCGTAAGTTGCGTTTCTCCACTTGTAAGTTGCGTTTCTCCACTCGTAAGTTGCGTTTCTTCCGTAGTATGTTTAATTTTTGATGGTACTCCTCTATTGGGCAGAGAAACAAGAAAAAAATACTCATTAGAATAAAAATTCGGTTTAATTTTGAAATGAGCATATGAATTTATAATCCGCCGTATCCCACTGCCTCGACGATCCATATAATGCAATCTTCCAAAAATATCTGAAATAATTTCATTTCTTCTCATAGATGGCACCATACTCAAATCCAAATCTTGAATACGGCTACCATTCATCATACCTCCCGGAGAAGATATTTCCATACGATCATCGTACATGTCAACATGTACTTCAGCACCAATATTTTGATAATCTCTATGAATCAAGGCATTTACCAAAACTTCGCGAACTGCCTTAAAAGGATAATCACTATTCTCTTCTCGTCGCATTCCCCGAATTGTCCACGGATTTTTTGAATTATTTCGTATAAACGCTTCTGTATTACTCAAAAGCATAATAAGGCTAGTTCCAAAAAACTCCTGATCATCTAATGCATCTCCATCAATCGCTCCCTTTTCTTTACCTTTCCAATGCGTACAGACGACACGGGAATGTCGTAAAACACCTTGATCACAAAGCAACAATCCCGCATTGGTAACTTCTCCGCTGGGAGTTGTCAGCCCCAAGGAAACTGCATCCTGTGGCAAATTAAAACTTTCTCCAGTTTCCTGTTTGAAAGTTGCACCTAACAAAGTAAAGCTAATGTCATCTAGTTTATAAGAAGTCGGCAATGCATCATACGTTTGATTCATACCTTTCAAAATAAGCGTATTAATTTCTAAGGTAGTCGCTGGTTCAGAGCGATCGCCTCTTCGAACATAACATTCCCGAGTCTGTTCATGCACGTAATAATAAGGATAATGAGGCCCTGGAAAAATAGATAAGTCAAGACAGAACTTCCCTTCACGAGTACCTGGAAAAGTATCTATCGTATAATTTACCTTCGGACTAATTCGAACTGAAATTATTTCTGCGATTTTGCTAGCTGCCTTCTGCACATCATCTAAACCGATGGCTTCGTGCGTTTTATCTGTAACTCCAAATAAAATATGTCCGCCCTTCGTATTTGCAAATGCCGAAACTGATTTTAACCAACTTTTAGGTTTTTCTGCCTCTAAAAAAATTTTGTAATCTAAAAAACTTGCTTCAATCCCTTGAAAATCCTTGATGTCCATTTACATCCCTCCACATTTATTTATCCAGTATCACGAACTAATTTTTACCATTTTAACGTTATTCTCATTTGTTCATCAAGACAATTTACAAAAAGAGTGATGCCAGCCATTGTTGAATTTGTTTACTTTATCATCGCCTATAGAGTAAATGCAAAATAAACCTGTGTATAGAAAAAGCCGGATATTATGGTTCGGTTTTTTGCTAGTATTTATTCAGATGAATTGATTTCTTTGGGCATCAGGTTCCATTGTAAGTAAAATTACTGTGATTTCTTGATTCGCATTTCAATTTTCGTATCAATTTCGTTAAAACTAGTAATATATCCCTTGTTTCTTAAACACTTTGCCAGTTTGATATTATCAGGTGTATTGGAAAGTTTTACTTGCTTTCTTGCCTCCCTTTGAGCTAACTTTTCAAAAGCAGAACTCTGATTTTTCAGCTGTTGAAAAATATCTTGAAAATCATCAACTGTTAACAATTCCATATACTGATAGAATAACTTCACTTTCAAATTTTGATCAACTTGATTCCAAATTGCATAAAATTGCTCTCTATTAATTTTTAACTTCATCTCAATTATCTTTTTTGCAATTTCTATATCAATAGTGTCTGCATCTATTGATGCAATTAATTTATTTTTATTTTCAGTACTGATCTCATCTTGATAAATCAAGTGTAAAATTAAATTCTGATCTTTTACAATATAATCCACTGCTTCACTGTCTTCAGAAATTTTCGCAAAGAACAAATCTTGATTTGAAACAATAAATTTAGCCATAATTCTTTCATCATCCAAATAATCATGCAGTAATTGTAAATTATCTAACGTAAACGAGATAACATTTTTTTCTACCAAAACTTCAACTTTATCTTCTGGAATCTTATTAATAATATCTCCCATATCAGTAATGACTAAGGCAAATTTTATTTTTTTCAGCAAAGAAACATCAACCAAATCTGATTTAATGAATTGAACAACGAAGTTTGAGTTATCATCTTCATTATCCAATTTGTCTAACTTTGCATAGTTTACATCGACAAAAGAAACTAGATTTTTAGTGACTCCAAAGTGCTTCCAGTAGACCCGAACATTACTCCAGGAAGCCACAACTTTGTTTTCTTCCAAGATAACATCCCAAATTGCCTTTACAGAGTCTTTTGATTTTTCCGTCTGTTCACCATTACAATCTGCCAAGTCGTTGAACTCTATTTTTCCCTGGTGCCTAATTACATCACAGCAAAGTTCTTTATCGTCGATAATTTTGGTTAATAATCCCACTACCGCTCTATTACTTTCCTGAGTATTTTCTTTTGATAAAGTAACATTTTTTACGTATTCTTCAATATTGTCATCTATGTATTCCAGTACGGGCTTTATATCTGCTTCCAAAATCACCGTATAATTTTCCCTCAATGCTGCATTTTCCTTTTGCGGAAAATTCCAGGAAATAATCTGATTTAGCATATACGGATTCAAAATATACATTTGTTGCTGTATGATATATTGTACCAACGTTTCACTAACTCCAGTTAATTCAGCTTGGCTAAATTTAATTTGCAACCGTCCCATAAGAGCAATCATTTTTTCTTCATCAACATCATGAAGCTTCTGTAAAATATCATGAGTTTCTCTAAAATACGTACTTAATGAATTAGATTTATTCATGAGACAAAGGTCATCAAGTTTTGCATCATCAATTAACAACTTCAAATAAAATACCTTACGCTGTTCTAATAAGGAAGAGTCAAGAATAAAATTCCACATATTTGACCAATAGTGTGCCAAATATTTTACAAAAAGTGCCGGTGCTTGGGCATATCCAACAAATTCATCTATAAAATTCCAACTGTTTTCATCCTCTTTCCCCAATTGTTTCATGAATTCTTCTAATTTCTCTTCGTAGGATTCCGCATGCATCAACATTTCATTAAGTAAATCAAAATTATACACTGCCGGATAGTCAAAATCTCCAATCTTTAATTTCTTAATGACTTGAGAAATTTTTACCAATCTGTAGTCAAAAGGCAAAGGTTCCCTGTTTTTCACCGACAAGATGAAATTTCTATCGCTATAAGTTGTACTGTTTGCCTGGAAATAGTTAATATAAGAAGCATAGGTTTCATCTAGATAACCATTACGCAGCAGAAATACCAATAGTTTATTTTGCTTGATTTGCTCGGAGAGCACATCATTTTCATCATAATCTAAAATCTCTTTCATCGTCATATTGCGGTACTTTTTTATTTTGTCACGTGTAGTATTGATTTCAAGTTTAAGTTCTTCAATTTTCCCATCATATTCATAATGACGTTTCCATATTGGATAATATTTTTCGACTTTTTCATAAAGAGAGCTTTTTGTAATCCAATTTCTCCCATAAAGTTTAATTTCACATCTATCAATATTTTTTAATTCGTCCAACTTAAAATTCACGTCCATGATTTCTTGAAACTTAAAGAAAGATGAATTCGATCTTTTATTATCTTTCCACGATTGAACTTGAATAGACTCTGCAATTCCATCCCAATCTGTAAAATCAGCAAGCATTGCGCTTTTAATCGCATTTACACTTTGCAACTCATCATCTTTCAAATTTTTAAACGTTGATTCTTCTTTTTCAATCAGGTCATTTAAATCTTTAATTTTTTGCTTAAGGATTTTCTCTTTTTCGTAAAAGGCTTGCTTTACTATCCCCTTTTCATTTTGTAAATCAGAAAAATCCGATGGATAGATATTTTTAAATGCAATAACTGCAAACAATTTCTTTGGATCTAAATTTAATCCAGTCCTATTGATAATTTGCTCTCTATAAATCTCATATTCATTAAAAATATTTTGAAGCACACGCATATCCTCAATATATGGAGCAATATCATCGATAAAATCCTCATCAAAAATTTTTCCATAGTTGTGATCTGTTACCCATCGGCGAATCTCTTCCCCTGAATTCGTAGCATTAATAATAGGAATCACTGGCAAAATAAATTCAAAAAATTTAGTACGGTCTTCTTTTTCAAAAATATCATCTTTAACAGCATATACAAACCGAATCGGCCGTTCTAAGACATCACATTGGTTCAACATATTATTAAGAGCCCTTAAGTGCACAAACAATCTGTTATTCTGCAGACGGTCAAGGTCTTCAAAAAATATAGTAGTATAGCGAGTACTCTCAAAAAAATAAATAATTTCATCCATATTTTTATCAAATATGGACTCTTCATCATTTCCTGTTTCTGCTTGAATTGAACCTTGAATGGTTACTTTTTTCAAATGAAAAGATATTAAAATCTTTTTTACTATTCTTTCTATATAAAAGATTCCCCAAAATATAAGACCAACAAAAGTAATACAGGTAACTACAGTAAGTAATCCTTCACCCAAAGAGGGAAAAATCCGTTGACACCCACGATTAATTGAATCGATTAAATAATCCAAGTATTGAGGACGAAAAAAATAAGTACAGAAAAAAATAAAAATCGTTACAGCTATAATCTCAAGGAATATCTTTTTTCCTTCTATAGTACGGATCCTTTGAAAACGGCTTTGTGGTATTTTTGAAGGAGCTACTTTATAAAAAAGTTGCTTTAAAATACTTTTTTCAATCTCATTAATATCAAGCTTGATAATCTTATCTTCAGTAGAATTATTATCTTGATTCTCCTGTAATTTATCAATAAAGCTGGCCAAAGATATGGATAAAGTCTTTTTTCTTATGTTTTCATATTGTTCCAAAAATGAAAGTAAAATACTACTTTTACCGGATCCATATGCTCCAGTTAATGCAATATTTTTAATAGACGGATTCATAAACGCCCAATTTAAAGCCTGAATATAGGTATCATCCTGTGATAAAGTATTTATAGGAGCAAGATCATTATATTTATTTTTATGGTCTTCCTTCATTTCATTTTTATTAGATTTTGTCATGTTCTTTATTTTTTGCAATATCTGCTTCAAGCACATATTATCTCTCCTAGCTGTGAAATATTATCATAGTAATCTCTAAATTACTAATATTTAAAGTCTTGTAAAATTAGTAGAGGATGGCCGCGGTATCGTATCCGTACAGATGCTTCATGGTCATATATTTATTTATGACTCACTGAGTAATTACGACATGACACCGCCTAGTACAAGCAAGTATCAACCCACTTTCTACATTATGGTAGATGCTATGCAGATTTCTGCGGTAATGGTTGGAACGGTACCCCTTTCGCTGTTCCGTACACTCATCTTTTAGAAGCATTGGTCAGCTCAGCAGCTTCCTAGTCCCACAGATTGTTCAATATCTCACTCTGTTTAGCTAGGTTTACATCTTTATTTTGCAAAAATATCATACCTTATCAAGTTGTAAAGTGCTGATATTATCCGATAGTTTTTAAAAATCACTTACATATAATTCAATTCTCTATCTAATGTCAGCATTCCCAGAATTCAACCGCTATTTCTTTATTATAGTGTTTTATCTTGTTTTCTATTGCTATTTTTTCTTCTTGTATTGCTTGTAACTCCCTATTTTCATTATAAATGGAAACTGCAATTGTCTTAATTTTTTTATTGGAAAATATTTTCTTTATTAAATGAGTATCGCAGTCTCCCATTGACAAGCCGTAAATAACTATAAAATCAGTAAGGTTGCTAAGTATTTCATTATAAACATAATTCAAGTAAGAAATACTCCGTATGCTATTCATTTTTTTATTAGCTGTTCCTTCACTAATAAAGAGTGGAGTATATCCCTTTTCCCAATCTTTATCAACAACGTCAAATAAATCGCCATCACTTTTTATTTTAATGTTTCTCCAGCGAATTTATCTCGAACGAATAACAAATTTCCATGCGGATAAAATATTCCTGTTTTCTCTTCTTTCCTTATCTCTTCTTCCACAAAATCATAGTCAAAAGAAAGATGAGTTCCACAATTTTTCCGAAAACCATCATAAAAATATTGAAAAGGACTCCCTTGGAATACGTTTCTTCTCGCCCCATTCTCTTCAATTGGAAAAGAAGATAAAAAACCATTGTTACTTAAAATCCAATACAATAAGAAGTCATAATTCAAATCAATGATATATCTATAATCCATCATGATTCGAAATACCTTATCATGAACAGTAGCTGGATCAATATCGCTCATAACTGGATGAATACATCTTATTGTCTCAATCAATTTCAATCGAATATTTTCATACACAGAATTAACCTTTTTTCCTTGATCAAGTTCTAGAACTTTATTTACTTCACTAACTTGAAATAACTTTCGCAAAATATATTCGAAATTATTCGTATCAAATTTATCAAAAAGTTGTTTTTCTTCATCAGTAAAAGCAGCTTCATCATATAAACTGGAATAAGCAAACTTTGAGCTGTAAGAAATACTAGAACCATTTCCCAAAATCAAAGTAGCATTCTTCAATTCATCTCCATATTTTTTATCTAACGCCAATAAACATTCATATCCCAATAAAACTCATACCTTTCCGCATATAATAAGAAAATACGTTCGTTAATTTATCTTTAGTTTATGGCAAAACAAATATCGTGTCAAGGCATCTCTATACTGCTGCCAAAAAACAATCCGGCCCAGTGATTTCACCGCAGCCGGATTATTTTTATGATTTCGTTTTAAATATTTTATTCCCTACGATCCGCATAAGATCAGCCGTCCCCTGTCTCATCAATCTGATTTCTGTGGTATGCAGATAGCGATTGACGACTTGGTTCCATTTCCAGTTATTGTAGATGGACTGGACCGCTAAGGGAATAAGGATGAGGCCCCATAATCCTAAATGGAAGTAGGCTAGTCCAATATAGGTGGCACTGATACTGATGACGCCAAAGAAGATGAAGCTGAAGGTATATGGTAGCTTATTCATGGTACTGATGAAGCAGGCGGAACTTCGATGGCGATTCAAGAGGTAAATCGACAACGCCAGCATCAGGAAGGCCGGCCGTTCAATGACGAAGTCATGGCGCAGGAGCTGGACGATAGGAATACCGACGATGGCAAAGCCAATGATACCCCAGAAGCTGAGGTGAAAAGCACAGGCCATGGATTTCGCGTAAAGTTCTTTCATGACCTTGCGCTTTCGCGATACATAGGCCGACTGAATCGCAGGTACATAGGCGCCAAACATGCCGCTGGCAATCCCAATCAGCGCATTGATGACCTGCATGGAAAAGGAATAAATCCCTGTTTCATACAAACTTAAAAAGCCGCTGCTCATGAGGACCGTCGCCTGCCCTGTCAAATACGCTGTAACCGTAACCAGTCCGTCGCGCCAGGCATTGGGCCACATCATCGCCAGAACATGGCGCTTGGAATACTGCTTCTGATGGCGGTACTTCCGGAACAATTCATCGAATTTATGGGCCTTAATCAAATAGCGCTTGCACAAGAAACGCAGTACAAAACCGCTCGTAAAATAGGCCACACCAAGGCTCAAAAGGCCAAAGCCGCAGACCAAGCCAGCCGTCCCCAGCAATAAGAAAGCGCCTTTCGACAAAATCTGGGCCCGGTTTTTATGAAAAATATCGCCGATACCGACGAGGACGACAGCATAGTACCCTATATAAAGATTGATAAAGGTTGATGCCACATAGAGCATCCAAGTAGCATAAACCTGCCAAGATAAATAGGCCGAGGCAATCCGCTGCACGTACAACGTGCCAGCACTGACCATAACCAGCGTCGCCACAAAAGCAATGCCAAAATATAAGACTCGACAAGTACTCAAAATCCCATAAACCAAAGCATAATTCGGCCCACTCCGTTCACCAGAGAAGACAACTCCTTGCTTCTTTAGATCCATGGCCCCACTCCATGCATAAGTCATGCAATGGCTCAAAGTCGGCGTAAAGCCACTGTCCAAGAGCTCAACCATGCCGCCGATACTGACAAAAACATACCAAAGCCCTAAAATATCAGGCGGCAAATAATGAATTAAAACGGGCAGCCAAATAACCTGCGACCCAAGGGAGAAAAATATCCCCAAGTAGTTCCATATAATATCTTTCTTTTTCGTATTAATCTGCATAATTCGTCCTTATAATGATTATTTTTCTATCAATTCATCAATTTGTTCTTCAGATATAGAAGTTTGATATAAATCAATGCCTTTCAATCGACTATTTTCATAAATCTGAATATAAGCTAAAACAATTCTTTTTACATCGATACCATATAATTTCTCTAAGTCTTCTTTTCCATCCATGACCTTATTTCTTTTATAAAATGATTCTGCATCATAGTCATTCTGGAGATTAGATATTAGTCTATATTCAGTTCTATCATTAAACTCTATAATATTAATAAAAAATATAGTAAAAAGTATTTGAACGAAATCAGAATGTTTCTGCCCTACATATGCTTTATATTCTTCATAATCAATTCTTTTCCAAGTCAACAGAAGATTTCTTACTTTGTCACCAGCTCTGCCTTGGTCAATACTTTTATAAAGATTCTCATCCACAATGAATTCTTTGAGACGTCCTCTAAATGGTTGTAATAATTGCTCACAAACCGCTTTACTTATTGTATTTCTAAATTTTACTGAATGTTTAATTGAATCAACTATTGCAAAATACTTTTCAAAAATATACTGCAAAACATAAACAGAAATACTTTTGTCATCAAAAAGCGTTCTTACTGAATCAAAATTAATCTTTTTATCTCCATCCTCAAAAATATATTTTTTAATCATCTTTTCAACAAGTACTCCCTGCTCTCCGCTGGAAAAAATCTTAAAAAATTCACTCGGACAGTCCTCATAAAATCTTGAAGCAGCGTGAAGAAACATTTCAATATATTGATCAATATTAGGGATTTCACCATTTTTTATGAATCTCTGAAGTTGTTGAAATACATAACCACACCGAGAATGATTGCCCCATTCTACTAGTTGTTCATAAATTTTTTCTTCATCTGCTAAATGAACAAATTCGTTTATTTGATTGATAGGAACTTCTGTAGACTTCACAGATAAACAAAAATAGCGTTCAAAACACTTGCTATTAGAAATCTTGTCAGGGAAAACATCCTTTTTTACCGTTTTATTATTATAAAATCCAGAAAAATCAAATGAAAATTGACCTTGCGGAAACAATTTTCGTAAAATATCTTCGCATGCTGACCTATCATTAACCTTTAATTTATCAAGTGCACTAAAATCATATTCATTAAATGCACTTGCCATAATTTCAAAAAAGCCAAGATTTTTTCTTAATAATAAATAATTCTTATCCCAAAGGCACTTATACACATCGGGTTCAAATAATTCTAGAACTGTAATTGCCAATAAGTCACCTACATCGCATACGGTCCCACAAAGCAGGTATTTCAAATAAAAAGCATTAACTACGCGATTACAATTTCTAATATTTTTCAAATATGAGAAGATGCCCGCATTCAATAAACTATTAAGATGGTCTTTATCATAGCTATATCGCTCGTCTGATTGTATAATCTCACGAACTCTTGTTAGTAAATACTCATGAATATTTTCAGATTCAGGCATCGGAATATCATACACAACTTGTACTACCTTTTGCAGATATTCATCCCCTTTGTCTGCTTGAATTTTATCCAATGCATTCGCTACTATTTCATGATCATAAGCCAGGACGTAAATCACTTTTGGGAAATCAGCAATATTTTTTATCAGTTGAAAAACCGTACCAATCTCATCATAGGAAAGGCGGTCCAAATCATCAATAAATAATACCATCCATTTTTGATTTTCCTCTTTTTTTATCGATGACACAATTTTTTCTTTTTGCTTTACCAAAGATGGCTGTCCTAAAAGGTTCTCAGAAAATTTCCCAACAGAGAAAGTGGAAGAAGCTGGTAACGATATGGTAGTGGCTTGTGCTGCACTGTTAATTACCTTTTCAGCATACTTTCGAACTTTCTTAGTAGTAAAAATCGACTCGTCTTCCGAAAAATCCGTTAGAATGCGAAAAAATTCCGTCGTTAAACCAACTTTGTCGGAAGTCAGCCAGGCGTTAAAAGTCTTGACAATACACTGATTTCCTAAATGTTCCTTCATCAAATTGAAAAGTGATGTCTTGCCACTACCCCAAGGGCCTTCCAGTCCAATAACAAGGCCATCCGTATTCCCCGGCTGCTCCATATATGCTGTCACTGCCTCTGCCAATTGTTTTGCAAAATGATCCCGATTCAACAAATCCTCATTGACATGCTGTATGGGTAAATCTTTTTCTAATGAAATCATCTTTTTATGCTGCTCCTTATGTTTCCAATCATTTATCATCTTGATTAGAAGTAAAAAATGAATGAACCTCTTTTTTACACTTCTCTACCCATGAAGGTTTTAAAATATCTATAGATAACATCCCATAGTCATCGCCAACTTTAAGAACTTTCTGGATACAATATTCTTCAGTAAAGGCATCACCGCTATCATTGAATATATTTTCTCCAAAAATCAAATTTCCTTTGTATTTTAAATTGTTGCGATAACAATATTGTGTGTTTAATAAAATGAGTAATTTTTTCATACAATATTTTGCAGTCTGCGGATTAATAGAAAAATATACCGCCAATCTTTCTGATAAAGAAATTTCTTTTAATTTTCTATCTTCATAAATTTGATTGTCTAATAATTTTTTCACTACAGTCTGAATTAATTCTTTTGAATAATTAGAAATAACGTATTTAACTAAAAAACCAGTTAAACGATATTCACCCAACTCAACCGTCTTTACTGAGGCTTGAAGCAATTCATATAACAAAATTCCTTGGTAATACTGATGTGGATATTTACGAAATTGTAAGTATTTATCTATCATCCGCTGCTCAATATCATCTACTCCATTTACCGAGATGGAATAATTTTCCTGTTCATGTTTCAATTCCTCTATGAATTCCATCTGATAATAGCATATTTCTGTTAAAAAACTTAAATTGTTTTCTTCTACAGCATTTACTAGTAGTGATTTAAAAACTATACATATTGATTCTCTTTCTTGAGCTGTTTTCCCCAGTTTTATAAGCTGATTCACCAATTCTTGGAAATAGCTACGCTCATTATTGGCTAAGAATCGACATATATCCCATATTACACAATAAAATTCATTGAGAACTGATAAAGAATAATCATCGACTAAATTTCCAATTTCTTTAGGATAAAACGAAAAAAATTTTTTTATGGCTACCGGAAACTCATCGTAACTATTGTTATATAATATCTTACAAAGGGAATCATAATTAATTAAAATATTTGCATAAATTTTTAATATTCTTTTAGAGTTATCTTCAAACTTTTCTTTTAAGATAATTGTATTCAGATATTGAATTTCTTTACCCATTTGTGGCAAGGAATTCATATAGATTGTCTTCAAATTATGATTAATTATATATCGTAAAATTTGATATATTATATCAAATCGCCAATTAACCTCATCACATAGTAAAGACCAATCCTCGTTTTTTAAATGTTCAGTATGCTTTAGTATTTTTATTAACTTATGAATATATCGTATATTATCTCGAAATACATATTCAACTTTCAAATGATTGAACACAAATCTTATAAAAGACCAAGCCCATATACCAGTTCCTATACATATAATAGTAGTACCAACCGTAGTTTCTCCCTTGATATTATTTATATAAATTGCTAAAATCGCTAAAAATACAGTTACAGCTAATTTTACTATTGAAATATCATTCCTCGTTAAATACGATTCAGAAATTGCTCGCTGCTGCCTATAATAAAAATAATATAAAGTTATCAATAACGGGATAATAAACCAAACACTTACGTCTGCATAGCAGTACATAAATCGGCTTATAAAAAATCTAACAAAACCATTTGGGGACATATCATCCAATCCCAATATTGTAGCAATCGGGATAGAAAATATTCCTGCATAAGATAAAAGAAATACGAAAATCGTAAATATTAATCCCCAAAAAATAACTTGAGTATGTATAGAATACTTTCTTTGCTTACGTAATTCAAATAAGACAAATTTTAATTCTAATAAGCCAAAAAGCTTTTTTATCTTTCTTCTTTTTTTTAAAATACAATCTCTTATATCGATCATCATTTTTTTAAAAACCCGCAAAAATATTTTTCCATACTATCTTGTGAAATTTCTGTATTTCTTCCTTGCCGTATGGCATTAAGCCAAGGTGCATCCTGATGAGTCATTTCTTCCAATTGAGTTCCATTAAAAGCACCAAAATCACGCCAAATTGCCTCCAATAATCCACAAAGTTTACGATCGTTCTCTACTTTCATTTTACTTTTACAATCTATAGGTTCTGTAATAGTATGATATGAATATTTTTTATACTTATTATATAGTATTCTACAAACTGGACCATGCTGCCATGCTTCTATAGTTTCAGAAAAAAGGGGCTTTTTAAATAATGCCAAGTAGAACCCTTGTGCATAATAAACTAACTTTTGTATTTTTAACGGCGTAATTGACCAGTTTCCACTCCGTTCACTTTTAGATAAAAAATAATTGGCTATATCTTCCACAGTATATTTTGATTGCATATAGACACACCTCCTTAACAATATTTTATATTGCATGAAATTATTACCACATCCATTCAATAAAAATTTATATCCATTCTAATGGATTCGCAATAATTTGGCTTCAATCCGCAGATAATAGCTTTTTATCACCTCATATAAAGAATTACTAAACTTCAAGACGAAAGTTTTCAAAGCCGCAGTATATATCATCGCAGTCACTACGCCAAAAATGAACGTAGCTGCCGCGAATGTGAAGACCCATACAAAGATATGTTCGTATCCGTAATTGTGATAAATGAAATTCCAAATTCTAGTTCTCACGTAACCCCGTAAAATGATATTTTCATGAATGATGTAAATCAACAAGGTAAGACTCGATAGATAATTGATGGCATTATTGTGAAAATGAATTTGTCTAGCCATATTGAATAAAGCAAGAGCCATTGCAATCACGAAAGGATTACTATTATTTGCCCAATGTAAGGCTTGTTTAGAAAGAGCTGATATATGAACTCCAGCAAATTCTGTCAGTAAGGTAAGACCAATGACACCAATCAGTCCAAATATAAATAAATAAGCATTAGCTCTTACACTGTCTGTAAAATCACTTAAGTAATACTGCATGTAGGCAATAACAAAATAGATAGCTATCCACAGAATTAAATCTGAACCAAAGAAAAGTTTACTTTTAATAAAGTTAAACTCTATATACAAAATGGTCAATGCCACCGTACTGCGAAAAAGCTGCTTTTGATCCATCTGCTCAATAATTTTATTTAAGATTGGATGAACCAAATAAAAAAGCAGATAGCAGGTCATATACCAATTGGTACTAAAAGTTGTAGGTAAAAAACTTTTTATAATGTCCTTAGCTGAAATATGGATATGCAATCCGAAATAAGTAACAGCCAGGATTATAACCGATACAGACCATATCTCAATCAGCATGAATAGCCATTTCTTTTTGTTGCAGTTTTTGCTTCTCAGCAAAAACCAAGCAGAACATATAAAGAAAATGGAATTTCCCCAGACACCAAAATGCCGAAAAAGCACTAAGAGAACGGTTGAAACGTCAAAAGTCGCTTGTGATATAGTCCACACATATGCAACATTCGCCGGATTTCCGCTTGTCAAAGTTTGAACGATATGGTTAATGACAATGATAAATATAGCAAAAACCTTTAATAGCTCGATGCTTGATTCTCGTTTCTTCCATTTCTTATCAGTTACAGCAACGTCTGTCTATCTGTCTGTCTGTCTGTCTGTCTGTCTGTCTGTCTGTCTGTCTGTCTGTCTGTCTGTCTGTCTGTCTGTCAAGATTTTACTCCTCCTTTGGAATTAATATAGGGCTTAGACTACAAGTTCTTCATCACGTTTTCAAACTTATCCACGGACTTATTCCAATCCAAACTCTGGATGTCTTCGTATCCTTGTTTTGCTAAGGCAATGCGTTTATCGTCATGATCAAACAGATAGGCGACGTGTTCTACGAGGCCGTCTACGTCTTTTGGGGCTGACAGGAGTACATTTCGTCCGTCTGTGGTGTATTCATGGACTCCGCCATAGTCGCTGGCAACGTAGGCTGCGCCGCAGGCCATGGCTTCTGCTCCGGTCAGGCCAAAGCCTTCTTTAATGGACGGGCAGAGGTAGATTTTCGATTGGTTGTATACCTGGCGCAGCTGCGGCTGCGTTGCATTCTGAATATAGTGAATCCATTGCGGCAAGTCTTCCGGACGCTGGGGCACGCCGAATAAGGTCGCTTCTAAATCCGGATACCGTTCCTTTAGTCTTTTTAAAGCTTCAATGCCATATTTTGCTCCTTTATGTTCCTGCTTGTGGTATAACATGGAAATCGTATGACCTTCCCGGGAAGCAATGGGGATATCGATATTAAAGACTTCGAAGTCGATGCCATTGGGAATCAAAACGCAGTCCGCCCCGCTGTCTTTAACAATTTTTTCCAACCACTTAGCAATGACGATATTCGTCATTCCCAAATGGTATGTTTTCTTGACAGCCTCATCAGTCCAGCCGCCCCAGTTCTCAAAGTCCTGTATAAAATACAACTTTTTTCCTTTATTTATACTTAAATTAGCTACATCATCGGCAGTACCGACAGCCGTAGCACAGACAAAATCCGCATCCGGAATTTCTCGATTATTAGTCCCCGTATAGGCGCAAACTTTGTGAACTTTGGGATTCAAAACAAACCATTTGGGATAGTACCAAATAATTAGTTTGTAGCATATTTCTCTAAGTATCCCAGGAACCTTTTTATGACGCTGTGCTCCTTTTAAACAATTAAAAACAATTGTAACTTCATTCCCGCGAGCCGCAAATCGATTGGCATATTCAAAAACCATTTTAAAACCGCCAACAGGATGTCTTGAACTTCCCGGTAAAATAAATGTAATTTTCATATTAAATTTCCTCATTTTATTATATGATATATCATTTCTCTAATCAGTTTATACCATCGTCAAAATCATCCGCGTAAACATTTCTTTCAGATTTCGTGTTGCGTTCCAGCCAAGCTGTTGTAATTTTTTAGTATCCAAGTCCATATATAATTCCGGCGGATACATTTTCCCATCATTTTTCGATTCGTCGATGACAACAGATACGGGCCCATTATACTTTTCTTTGATGATGTCAAGATTCGCTACTGTTTCGGCCATTTCTTTAATTGAACAGTAGGCTTCTTCATTAGCAGCATTATAAGCTTCTCCCGCTTTTCCGCTTAATAATACCGTTAGAATAGCACTTACTGCATCAGAAGTATATAAATAGTCACGTTCCGTTCCACCTTTAGTAAACATGACAATATCTTCATGTTGCATAGCCGAATGAGCAAATTGAGCAAAGACTCTATTGTCCCCTTTTCGAATGCCAGCACCAAAAGTCTGGGTCAGACGAATGGATTTTGCTGGCACTCCATATTCATCAGCGTAACATGCACACAGCGATTCTACCATGCGTTTAACTTCTGGATAGCTGTTCCGCGGTACCATAGTATCAACAAAGCTAGCGTGTTCCTCATTTACTTTTTCCCGGCAATGGATACCTCCATATACTTCCATGCTCGATAAAAATAAAAAGCTATTGGACTGATTTTTTCTTGCAAGTTCCAGGAGATGAGTTGCACTCTTTAAATTAATCATGATGGTTTCTACCGGATGTTCCGCAAAATAACGACTGGCCGTCGGGCTGCCGCCATGGACGATATAGTCAATATGTTCAGATACAGGCGGTATGTTTTCCAAGTCACCTACCACAAATTTTAAAGGCGCTTCTGCTGCCAAAATCTCATGAAAACGTTCTTTCGCCTGTTCTTCATCGCGCACTAAGGCAATTATCTTTAAGGGAATATTTTTATAAAGTGAAACGTAGGCTAAAGCAGAAATCAAATTGAAGCCAATCAGACCCGTGGCACCTGTAATAAAAAGAGTTTTATGCATCAATTTTTCCCAAGGGATATAGGCTGCCTGCGCAATGTTTTCCATATCTTCTTGAAAAATCTTATTTTCAATCCACATATTAAACGCTCCTTAAAAACCGACAATCTGCAAATTTTCTTTCGCATCCAACAAAGCCCGGAACAGATAAAAGTCCGTCGGTGTTGTAATCTTGATATTTTCTACAGGCCCATCTACCATATAAAGCGTTGCCCCATAATGCTGCATTAACATGGCAGAATCAATGAAATCACAGCGATGCTCAGCCTGTGCTTTGAGATGAGCAGTATAAATATCCTGCAAATAAAAACATTGCGGCGCCCGTGCCATCGCACATTGTGAGCGGTTGAATATTTCCCCAACACGTCCCGCTTCTCCATTGACGAAAATAGTTTCAATGGCCGGTGTCGTCGTAATCGCATTCCCATTCTTGCGAACACAATCTAAACACTTACTGATAGTTTCCTGATCAATCATTGGCCGAACGCCATCATGAATCAGAACAATATTCTTCTCATCATCTGATACCAATTGATGAGCTGCAATAAGTCCATTAAAAATCGACTTTTGTCCAGAACTTCCCCCTGGAACTACAGCAGCAATTTTATAGATACCAAATTTCTGAATCATCTTTTTTGCATAATCAATCCAAGATTCTAAGCAAACTAGGATAATCTGGTTAATTTCCGAGTGCTGATTAAACTGCTCCAGCGTATAAATAAGTACTGGTTTGCCATGCATCTCTAAAAACTGTTTCGGAATAGAACGCGTATTCATCCGCTTTCCTGTGCCACCAGCAAAAATTACTGCAATATTCATAAACAGTCTTTCCCTCCATCCGCATCATTGTCAAAATATGATTCTATTTTCTCCAATAAGTGTATCGGGGAAAATTCATTATTATAGTGATAATCTATCTTCACTCTGTTTTTAATCCAATTAAAATCGATATCATATATGTTCTCAAAATATTGCATGTACCTTGAATCATAAAATCCTAATTTTTTAACGTTTGGATTATTTGTCAATAATTTTTTATTATAACAAACAGCTTCATAATAACGTGCTGTTTGAGCATGCTGTCCTTTCTGCAATACTTCTAAAATGCAGTTAGCTGACAATACATTACTAATAACATCCTCATAAGGGATGTCGTGATATTCATAATTAATGCCAGGATAGGATGCTTTGTCATTTTTATTTTTATTCTTTTTTTCATCACGTAGGACAAAATTACAAACTATATGATGCGCAGCCATCGCATGATAGATTTCCAGAGTATACTGATTACGACCCGATTTATTTCTACCAATAAAGTAAAGATCGCTTTTGGCCGACCCAGGTTGAATATCAGTCATTTTAGAATAGAAATCAATACCTCTTGGCTTAAACCCATATTTTCTACAATCATTAGGGTCGTACGATAAAATCAAATCCCAAGAAAAACCCAAAACCTTAGGTCTCGCGATAGGCATATGACCCGATGGGACATCTACAGAGTCAGCGATAGCCAAAACCATCTTTGGATAACATCGATTGCCTTTGAGATACTTTAAATCATCAATATCCAGCATCGATAATGCACCAGTATTGAAAATCAAACAGGTATTTATATCAATCATTCGATATAAATCATGTAGCCAAATCGATTTCCCCGGTAAATTTAGTATGCGATTCACTTTATAGCTTCTATGAATCCTTCTCACGAAGTTTTTTACCGGATTTTGTAATGGGTAATTAACATAATATACTTGCACTAAGCCTTCATCGATAATATCTTTATACATATAATCATCAAACCAACGATATGGCAATACAAAAATGTACTTCATGTTTTACCTCCCCAGCTTTGAAAATATCATTCTTTAATATAGTTATCTATATTATGTGTACGTCTTTTCTCCACAGGAGGCAATTCCATATAATTGCCATAAAGATTCTTTAAATAACTATCCCAACAGGAGAATGTGGGAAAACAATGTTTTTCAAATGTTACTTTTACGGGACATTCAAATTCTTCTTTTTTCATACGCTCTCCTATCCCATAAATTCCCATAGTAATCGCACCAACATATTCACTCAACGCATATGGATATGTTTGAGCAATCTGATTTAATTTTTTTACACAACGATGTTTCCCATACAGTCGAGCTAACGGCTTCAATATATATTTAATGTATTTACGAAAAATTGTTGTTCCATCCCCTAATTTTCTATCTACCAAAAACAAGACTGCACGATAAAAATTACTCTTTTTGTAAATGCTAGCAACTTCATTGTCATCCTGCGGCAGCCCATCCACTGGCATAATATCAATCCAAACATGTTGCATGGCATTGCTTGTCGTTAACTGTGCATTTACTTTTGTCCTTGTATCAACAATTTTAGCATAGGGAATTTCGATTTTCTGTACGATAGATTGAACTTGAATATACTCCTTTTTAGCCACAAAATTTCTTATTAGATATTCATAATCTTGACGTGGCATACAAACATCAATGTCATCATCCCATGGAATAAAACCATGATGTCGAATCGCTCCTAATAAAGTTCCACCTGACAAATAATAAGTCAGATCATTATTTTTACAATATGTATCTAATGCGAGCAGCATGGATAACTCAAGTTCCTTTGTTTCCGCTAAAGTCAGCTTTCTCATCATATACCTTTTCCTCCATCTTTCTACTTAATTCATTGTATATAATCATACTTATCTAACGTTTATTTCTATTTCCAATTTCATTCACCATATTTTCAATAGCATCAGTCAGTTCGCTTGGAATCACCTTTTCTTCGCTAATATCATATGCCGCAACAGGTATAATGTTGACAAACTCAGCTTCAGGCATGTCCCGAAAGCCTATGCAAACAAACTTTTGATTGTCGTTTATTAATTTTTGATATCTGTATTCTCTTTTACTCGATATATTTTCATTTTCTACTGTAACCGAAATAAATGATATATTCTCTAATTCTGTCCTATCCGCTAAAAGAATAAATGACGGTTGATTTGAAATATTCTTAGCAGACATCCGACCTATATGGAAAATATGCTCTTTCGTTTTGTCATCTTCATGCACAGTAACTATAATGTGAAAACCTTCAACCACTTGTGCAACCGGAAAATGAAAGGCAAGAAAGTTTTTGTTCTCAAAATTTTCATTCACAACCAAGGAGATTTGATTCAATTCATTATGGTTATATCCCTTAAAATAGGTAAATTTCGAAAAAATAATTCCGGGTAAATCATCTCTTAATTTTATATCATGTAATCCAACCTGTTTCCATTCAATACTTTCGTTGGGATCTAATATTTTTTTAATATCAGGAAATGCAGGAATCTTCTTTTCAGATTTAAAATACTGTTTTAACATCTTTATGAAGTGGAAGTATATGTAAATAGATATCCCAATTAAAATTATTGCTAAAAAAATATTTATAGGAATATTCAAATCTGCAATAACACTATACGATATTAGACACCAAGCCCCAAAATACATAAGCGTCGTAATTGCAATAAAGACATACACCCCATCAATAACTCCTGGAATATATTTTTGTCGAAGTTCATGTCTCCGCTGCAGTATATCTAAATCTTTATTAAATACTTGATACTGTTGAAGCAAGTTTTGAAAATTAGATAAATCATCTCTATTTAACGGTTCTCGGCTCAATGAGCTCTCTGAAATTTGATTTAAAATCACCCAGATTTCATTAATTTTTTTATCAAGTGATCCTAGAGGGAAAATATATAAAATAGTGACAATAGTCCCAATAAGTGTTGCTACAGTTGCTAAAGTAGGCGCCAAAGAATATATAAAGCTAAAAATAGCATCTTGCATACAACTCACACATCCAAACAATTTAAAATAATAAGAGAACAAACCTAGCCATTAAGGCCTAATAATAAAAATTACAATTTGATATACTGCCACAGCCGTCATGATTCCGACAACAACTAATTGCTGAAATAGTCGACAAATAGAAACGAATTTACAATATAAACAACAACACCTTAACGCGTTTTATAAATGAAATTTATCTAAAAGAGTATGGGAAAATTCCCAGCCATTCCGGACGTATAATAAAAGCAACAATTTGATAAACGGCTAATATTACAAATACAAATATAATTAACAATTTTCTCCAAAGCGGATGGCAATGAAACGTATT
>ENA-OQHI01000650-OQHI01000650.1-human-gut-metagenome-genome-assembly--contig:-NODE-650-length-21111-cov-4.993962_pt1 | contig 21111 bp, 12 predicted proteins | sample MGYA00242561_ERZ504713 | MGnify/ENA primary metagenome ERZ504713 (study PRJEB26092, sample SAMD00036217) | human gut metagenome | host: Homo sapiens | study: EMG produced TPA metagenomics assembly of... | reverse complement strand
AAATAGACGGTCTCAAAGGCCGTGACCGCATCAAACCAGTCATCTGCGAAGATCATATCCGCCACGCTGCCTTGCAGAACGGCGCAGCGGCCCTCCGCGATGGCGGCTTCGTTGACCTTTTTGGATTTCTCCACGCTGACGGGCGAATAGTCGATGCCCTTCACGATGCCCTGCGGACATTTTTTTAGAAGTCTCTTGATGTTCGCACCGCCGCCGCAGCCACAGTCCAGCACCTTGGCGTCCGGCGCAGCATTCAGAAATTGAAGCCCCCACCGGGCCACGGCGCTGTGCCCGACATTCATCATGGCGACCATAATTTTCCCGCCAAAGCCTACGGGCTTGCGGGTATTTTCAAAGAATGACATATCACACCTCCATTTTTACACACTCGGCATAGGTCAGCGGGAACGAGGCTTTCAGGACAGCGCTTTTCCGCACCGTCCAGCCGTTTTGCCGCAGGAAACGCAGGTATTCCTCGCTCGTCCATCTGCTGTGGAGAGGGAAGCCCGCCAGCTTCATGAAAAAGCGTCGTCGCCGCATCTTCGCCCCCCCGGTAGTTTTCTATTTCAAACAGCAGCCGTGAATCTTGATAAATGTTGAAAAAAGTCCGTTTATTCGTTTATAAGTATGATACAATCCAGTTAGCAACAACTAACCAAATTATATCAAAAAGCAGACAGAAAGTCAATTTGTTTGTCTGTCCTCTGAAGTTTCTGTTATCAGTAGGGAGCGTACTTTCCACCATATAAACTTGTCAGATAAGTAATCCTTTTGATAGCCACCTTTGCATTTTTGATGGATAAACAATATAAAAGGCTAAAATAAAAAAACGCCCTGAAAATCAGGGCAGGACAAAAGAAAAAAGAGCTGAATTTTCAGCTCTTTTTTGTGGCAGATTATATTAACCTGTCAAGTCACGGTAGTATTTGCTTCGCAAATCTCCACCTTAAAGACTTGACAGAACGATATTACTCGCTTTGCTCGTAATAAGGATTCGAACCTTAAATGACGGAGTCAGAGGCTCGCAATCTTTTTTCAAAACCGCCTATTTAAGCCATTTTTCAGACTTTGCGTCTCTCAAAAATCTCTCGGAATTTTATTTTTGCTTAGAACCGCAAATTCGTATGAGGAATTGCGAACCTTACACTGAGGTGTCGAAAGAAGTTCTAAATCCACATTATCTTTTACAGTAGGGTAGTGCACCGTTTGGTGACGAAGAATATAAAAGCTCTTCATTTAATTTCACAAACAAAGTGTCATATATGGCGGCAAATAAATACCTAACTTAAACATAATAAGCCTCTCCTTTAATTACACTCCTATTTGTTTTCAAACCAAATATCCATTTTGCTTGACTGAGCTTGTCTTTTGTATTCTGTTTGATTTGATGTGCGGGCAGTCCGTTCGGTGTCAGTTGGTTTTTGGGAAATTTGCCGAGGCTGCTTATTGTTTTGCTGTGCTTGATTTTGAACACTATTCTCTGACGAAGGCGAAGGTGCTTTGTCAAATGTTCTGAGTATTTCTTCAATTTCTTTTTCTTGTTCGTCCATTTGATTTCTCCTTGTTCGATTTCTTTCCGAAAATCGGCAAAGCGCTTCTTTTGCCGCCTTTCGGAAAGGGACTTCCGAAGAAATCCTTTTCGTAAGGAAAAGGCGGCAGCGGAAGCTCCGCTACCGCCATCCTTAAATGGTTAGCTATCTGTTATTTCTTTGTTGTAACAGTCTTAGTTTTTGACCAGCCTGAATAAATCCTTATGGATTTGCCGTTAATCTTAACTGTCTTATAGGTGCGAACTCTTACATAATACTTTTTCTTGCCCGAAAGCTTTGAAATTTTCTTTGATACTGTTGTATTCTTGCCTACTGTTACGGTCTTAGCCTTGCTGAATTTACTTGAGGCACTGTACTGTACCTGATAGCCTGTTGTCTGTGTAGCCTGCTTCTTCCACTTTACTGCAAACTTCTTTGAACCTGCTGTAAGTGAGGAAATACTTGTTGCCTTTGGCTTGATTGTGAAATAAAGCGTCTTTGTTCCGCTGTATTTACCCTTAAAGGTAATCTTTACTGCGTACTTGCCAACATACTTTCTGCCTTTTGCATAAGACACAGTATAGTCAGTATTCTTAACAAGTGTCTTTCCTGTTCTGTCCTTAACAATAACCTTAGGTGTTCTAACCTTTCCGTTATATGTTAATGATGTTGCTTTAAGCTTTATGCTTGATGCCTTTGGAATTACTGTTGTTGAAAGAGTTTTCTTACATACCGAACAGTAATTTACTATCTTGCCGTTTGCTGTTGGGGTTGCCTTTGTTACGGTTTGCTTTGTGGTGTGGGCAATCTTAGCAATATTGCCCCAAGATGCAAGGTCGGTTATTTCCTTTGTACCGAGTACATCTTCATAGAACTTGCCACAACCTTCGCACTTGTAGTATGCTTTCTTACCGCCCTCTGTGCAGGTGGCAGCTTTCGCAGCAACCAAAGTCAGATTGTGAGTGTGCGGTACAGTTTTGTTATATCCGCAGGTGTCGCAAACATTGTCAGAACCGTAATCGTGAGCCGCTTCGTCCTTTTTGTCGTGGCAACGAGAACATTCATGCCAGTGGTTAGTATCATCAGACTTCCATTCTGTGCCTGCGGTATGTCCGGGAGCCGGAATCTTCACACTGGTTTTATCGGTAATTTCTACCGATCCTGTTGCATCTGCGAACCACTTGTCACAGCCATCGCAGGTGTAGTATGCGGAATTGCCCGCAGTAGTGCAGGTGGCAGCTTTCGCAGCAACCAAAGTCAGATTGTGAGTGTGTTCTTCGTTTTTATTTTTGTAATAATATGTAACAACCGTTCCGTCCGAAACAATAGGCTTATTCAAGCCGTCAACCTTTATAAATTCATAATCATAAAGTGTTTTTGCCGGTGTTAAATCAAGCTTTGTGCCGTATGGCACGGTAAATGTTCCGCCGGCAGTGTTTGGAATTTCAGAGCCGTCCTCAAATTTATACTGAATTGAAACGGTTGTGTAGCGCTGTGTTTCCGTATTGTCGTCTGCAAGCACATTTCCGTTTTCATCGAGCACCTGAAATGCCACGGTATCGCCGCTCTTAAGCTGTGCATCAGACGGAATTTGATAAATAAGCGAGCAACTCTTTAAGCCTGAATTAAAGTCGCTTTTAATGTGATCCAAAGCACCGAGCGGCCAGAAATTTGCCTTATCATTCCAAACAGGAATGTCAAAGGTTTGTACTGTTTGAAGCGGATTCCCCGATGAATCGGTCGCAACGCTTCCGTCGGAGTGCTTAATCCATATTTTGAATTTTAATTGTCGTGCATTTTTATCTGAAATGTTTTGAATAACAGTTCTAAGCTCGATTTTTTTACCGTTCATATTAGTATTAAATCTGCTTTTGCTGTTGCCGCTCAAAAGTCGGTCATTGCGATTATATGTGTAATTATAATATGAACTTGTTTCAAGGTCGGTAAAATCAGACGGCTTTGAATAAGCACCCGTATATTCCTTAACCTCGGGAGTTGCAACATAAAGGTCTACATCCTTAACAAGCTGAGACATTCGCTTGAAGCCCTGCAAACGGCAAACCTCACAGAATTGATAGTTTGTGTCTCTCATTATGCACTCATAACTTGAAACAAGCATTTTTGAGCCGTAAGCATTGCGGCAAGTATATGTGTTTCTAAAACCTAAAAGCTGTCGCCATTTTATCTTTTCCGGGTCTTCAACCGAGGAAAGATTGAGTGATTTAAGTTCCTTATCGTCAAGCAAATATCCGTTACTGTATTCATCACCAAGACCGAGCAAACCGTGTCCAAACTCGTGTGCAAAAGTTTTTGACGCACGATAACTGTCTGATGGCGAAATGAAATAATGGAAGCCGTATTCACGGTTATTATAAGCACCGCCGAAATCTGATTTTGTGTTTACAACCATAGCGAACTGAGCAATATAATCGTGAACATAATAATAAGGCTCATATTCCGAACCGGACGGAATTGTGTTTGGATCACACTTTTTTTTGATATGAGCATCGTGAATTTTCTCGATAAATTCAGGACCGATACATCTCTCAAAAATATGATTTTTCCACTGACTTCCGTGGAGATTATTAGAAATAACAGGCGAATTATATTTGTCGACTATAACATCAAAGAAGGTGCTTCCGCCATTGTCAAAACTTGATTCGGAAGCCGTACAAAGAGCGTAAACATTGAATCTGTCGGCATAACTGCGATAAGGCTCATATTTCATAGCGTCCTGCCAAAGCCGTTTTACATCATTAATAAATTTGCCTTGCTGGCTCTTAGTATATCCCTCGCCGCAAACGACAACGACCATATTTTCCGTGTCGCTTCGTGTTTTTTGAATAGTGTATACCGGAATGGTGGGGTTGGCGTATTTTCCGTCACCTGAATACCACGGCCCCAAGGTAAGCTGAATGCTTTGCTCCGTGCTGACATTCCAATCCGGATTAGCTTCTTCTGCCGGCTCGGAAATTGTGTAGTCTGCCTCTTGCTTGTTGGGAGCAGAGCCTATATAAGGATTGCTTTGTGAGCCGCTGCCCGAAGTGGAAACGAAATATTCGGAATCGAGATAAAACGCAGGCCTTACGCCCAAATCGGAATACCACGGAGCGTATCTGCCAACTTCACCGCTTGAGCTGATGTATCGCATATCGTGATTGCAATCGGTAACGGGGGTGCGAAGCCAATAAGGCCAAGCCATTCCGTTGCTATTGTAAGCAATATAATAACCTTTAAGATTTTTCCACACGGCATTAGCCTGCTTTACATCAAGAAGAAAAACCTTTTCGGTTGTGGTTTCAAAATACGAACTGTCGTAATTTGCTACTGCTTCCGAAATACCGGTATAATATAACAAATCCGAATTGGCGTCTCCCTCAACGATGCCCTTGTTGTATTCGGGATGAGAAACGAGAGAACGCTGAGTCACGGTTTTCATAGCAGCAATTTCAGACTTTGAAAAAGCGTTGAGAAAACCCGCTTTTTGGTTGTACGCTCCCACACCGCTTACATATCCGTCTTTGGGAGGGTTGCCGCAAAGCCAATCGACATTACCCGCCGATGCGGTCGAATTAAGCCACGAGCGCATATTGCTGTCTTTCCAATAGTTAGAACCGTAATCATCACGCTTATAGCTTCTGCTGTGGGATTTTGAATTGCTGTTGTCATTTGTTTTGGCATCATATGCAAGGGTGTCAACAATTTTGTCTGCAAGCATAAGCGGTCCGTTATTGTCAATGCTTACACATCGCCAAAGAATTGAGGCATTGTTATACGCGCCCATTTTAACATAGTCGCCAACTTTAATATCGGGCTTTGATGCCGCCTGAACGCTCATCGGCAAAATTGAGATTGCCATGCACAATGCCAACAATATTGCTGTTATTTTTTTCGTCATTAAGTCACTTCCTTTATAAGCGATATATTTGCTTTTATTATATTGTAAGGAATAATGTGTGTCAATGAAAATTCTGTTAATTCTTTGTCAATTTTGCAGCCGGTACATTTAATATTATACGAAGAAGAAAATCTTATCAAATATGCAAAAAGGCTTCTGCCCAAAACAGGGCAAAAGCCTTAAAATTTATACGATTTTTAGATTTAGTTGCAAGCCAAGGGGGACTATTTCATCTGCCCGAAAACACGTTTTTGAAAAAAGTGTTGCAAAAGCGGTTGAGCACAAAGATTTTCATATCCGATAAGCCTGAATTTTGCGGCGCAATCGGTGCGGGATTGTTTGCCGTTGACAGCGACAGATTGTTGGAAAGGCTCGAATGTAACGCCTTGAACATAAACCCGAAAAATCTTGTGATTTTAATCGGAACGAATGACATCGGCTTAGGACTTTCGACCGAGTACACTTTGAATAATATAAAAGAAATTTTGCAAAGAACGCAAAAACTTTGCCCAAATACTAACATTGTGTTGCAGGCAATTTATCCTGTTAATTCGCATTTGTCAATCATTGCAAGGCAGATGGTCGGCAAACGCAGTAACAAAAAGATTTTGGCAATCAACAAGGAACTGCACAAAATCGCTCTTGACAGTAAGGTGCAATGGCTTGACCTTACAAAAGTGCTGTCAGACGAAAAGGGCAGGCTTGCAAAAGAATACTGCTATGACGGTCTGCATCTGAACGCCCAAGGCTTTGAGATTGTATCCAAAAATATTATTTCTCTGTTGAAATAAGCATAATACGAAAAAAGAGGACTTGAAGTGTCGTTGAACTGCCCCAGATTGTGAAGACAGTACAAAAAAGGAGCCTAAGGTAGAATAATTTAATTTTAAGCAACAAACTGATTTCGTTTTTCGATCGGAATCAGTTTTGTTTTTGTTTGAATACGGTAATTGTTGTAGAAGTTGATGTATCCGGATTTTATTTCGGCTGTTTTTTTACAGCGCCTTTTTTCATTCTTGCTTTTTTTCTTAAACTTGATATAATGAAAAAAGTTAGAAAAGAGGGGAATTTTTTTGAAAACTTCTACAGAAATTCAATCCATTGTTGATGTGGTTGGCGAAGAAAAAACCATTGAAATGATTGCAAAAGCCGGTTTTGATGCGTGGGATTTTTCCATGTTTAATATGAAAAAACGCATGAATCCTTTTGAGGGGCTTTTTAAAAAGAAATATGCGCTTGTAACGAATGATTATCTCAAATTTGCAAGGCGCTTAAAGCAGATTGGTGAAGAGAACGGCGTGGTTTGCAATCAATCCCATGCACCGTTTCCGTCACTCCATAAAAATGTTCGCCCTTATTTACAGCGTGCCATTGAATGTACCGCAGAAGCGGGTGGCAAGATTTGCGTCATTCACCCGGATAACCTTAAGTCTCCCAAAGATAATGCCGAGTTTTTCTTAGAACTTTTGCCCTTTGCCAAAGACTACGGCGTAAAGATTGCAACAGAAAATATGTGGAATTGGAATGTTCAAAAGAATGAAGCAAAGTTTGCCGCTTGTTCTAACCCTGAAAGCTTTAATGCACATTTGGATGCCATAAATGACCCATATTTTGTAGCTTGTCTCGACCTTGGACACGCCGAAATGCGCGGCTTAGATACAAGTGCCGTAGAGATGATTGAAAAACTCGGCAGCCGTTTACAAGCCCTGCATATACACGATAACGATTTACACCACGATTCTCACCAAATTCCGTTTTCAATGCAAATAGATTTTGAACCAATTGTAAAAGCACTCAAAGCCATCCACTATGACGGCTATTTTACCTTAGAGGCCGATCAATTTATGAAAGCATATAATCGCAATAATGCCTTTGAGGGCGTAAAGCTTTTGGCAGAGTCCGCAAGGAAACTTGCCGATATGTATGGAAAAGCCTAAACAATTATAGTAAAAACCGCTGTCTTATAGACGGCGGTTTTTTGTTGGAAATTTTTCTCAAACAGCTTATATTTTACCGAAAAGAGGCGTATACTAAACATAGCGCCAGATTGTACATAACAACTAAAAAAGGAAGATGGATTACTAAGTGGTATTAAAAAGGTTTAAATATGAAAAAAGAATCTTACTGATGACTACCTTTGCATTTTTGATGGATAAACAATAAAAAGGGCAAACTTAAAAGAGAGGGTTTAAAGTTTTATTACTTTAAGCCCTCTATATTTTTTGAAAAGTCTCTCAAATTTTTTGCTCATATCAATTCGTGTTACGATTTTGATTTGAGCGATGTCTCTCAAAAGTCTCAGTCATAAATGCCCTAAATCGCACTAAAATGACTTTGGAATTTTGCTGTCTCTTAGAATCTCTCAAAAGCTCTCACAATATTTTGAAGCAAAGAAAAAATGCCCGAACACCGCCGTAAAAAGCAGTATTCGGGCATAAAAATAGGCTGAAAGTAAAACTTCCAGCCTTGTGGCAGGTTATATCAACCTGTCAAGTCACGGTCGTATTTGCTTTGCAAATCTCCACCTTAAAGACTTGACAGAACGATGTTACTCGCTTTGCTCGTAATAAGAATTCGAACCTTAGAGCCTCGCAATCTTTTTTCAAAACCGCCTATTTAAGCCATTTTTCAGACTTTGCGTATCTCAAAAATCTCTCAGAATTTTATTTTTGCTTATAACCGCAAATTCGTATGAGGAATTGCGAACCTTACACTGAGGTGTCGAAAGAAACTCTAAATCCGCATTATTATTTACAGTAGGGTACTGCACCATTTGATGACGAAGAATATAAAAGGTCATTATTCAATCAGATTTAATCCAAACTCAAGTCTCGTATATTCTATTCAATAATTAGGTAACAAAAAAGCGCCGTATTTCTACGACGCTTTTGTCTTGCTCAGAAGATGGAGCAAGGGAATGTTATTCAATTATCTGTTGTACTTTTTCTTTCTGCTGGCAACCGTTGTAGCAAGGGTTGCGCCGCCGCTGGCTAACAGTAGGGAAATCCACAGTGTAAGGTTGCTTGTATCGCCGGTCTGCGGACTCTTATCTGATGTTCCCGGTTTGGTACTGGCAGGCTTTTTCTCAAGAGCAGCAATCGCATCTTCGATAGCCTTTGCCATCTTGTCTACTTCAGATTGCTCCGTAATATTTTTACCACGGACAACAGCTTTGACAGCGGTTTCCACTCCGGAGAAATCCTTGTAGTCATCCTTCTTCAAAGCGTTTGCTTTGGCAATGGCTGCATCTACCTTTGTGTAATCTGCATCCTTGTATTGTAGGGCAGCAATCGCATCTTCAATAGCCTTTGCCATTGCATCAACCTCTGTTTGCTGGGCTTTGCTTTTTGCTCGGTCAACAGAGTTAATGGAATCTTTTACCGCAGAATAATTTGTATAAAGGCTGCTATCAAGAGCCGTTGCCCTTGCAATGGCTGCATCAACCTTTGTGTAATCAGCGGGGATGTTATTGTCATCCCACACAAAAGTTGGATGACCGATTCCGGCAACCCATTCAACGCCCGCACCGGCATTGGTTTGCAAGCCAGCAAGGACATTTGCGGAGGTGAAGTTGGAGACAGCAGTGCCGCACGATGACTGGTCAAAGGTCGGGTCGGCACCCGCAGTACCTGCATCCCAATCAACCACCAGCTTAGTAACGGCAAAGTAATTGCCTTTATTATCAGGATATGTTTCTTCATCAAGCGTTACACCATCAGGAGGGGTATCCGGCCAAATGCAGTCGGTAACATGGGTCTTTACAACAGCTGTAATCCAAGTGATATTGCCAGGCTCAGCGCCAGTGATTTTTTTTGTTGCAACTATGCAATTTTTGATTATTACGCCAGGCTTGTTCCCAGAGAAGTTTTCAAAGTTTGCACCGAGAATACCACCTACAGCTGAATAGATATTATTGCAGGAAACAGAACCGTCAAACCAACAATCGGTAATCGATGAGCTGTTCGCAGAGTTTTCCCACTGACCAATCAGTCCGCCAACGGTATCAACATGATCTTCATCGGATTCTGTACTGATAACCGTGGCGTCTGAGCCGCAGCCTTTTACTTGTGTGCTCCCAGTGCATTGGCCAATCAGTCCGCCGACCATCTTGTCGCCAACATTGTTTTCTATCTTTCCGCTTGTATAGCAGTTTTCAACTGTGCCGCCATCGACCCAATCTGCCAAAATGCCGGCAAGTAACGAACCATCATTTGAGGCAATATCAGCGTCTATAACAAGTAAATTCTTTAATGTACCACCGTCAGAAACAACTCCGAATAGTCCGTTTCGAATAAGTTCGTCACCAGTAGAGTGATGATGCAAATTCGTGATTTTGTGATACTGCCCATCAAAAGTACCAGCAAAATATCTGCCAAAGTTGCTGCCATTTCCAATGGGGGTCCACTGGCAGCCGGATAAGTCGAGGTCATTATCTAAGTAAATCGTTTTCCCTTCAAATGATACAGATGCAGTTTTGTCATTGACTAACTGCGCTAAACCGGCCAACTGTTCGGCAGTGGTGAAATGGTATTCAGTATCCGTCTTATGGTCGGTGTACCAGCTTGTATCTGCCGTACCGTCCCAATTATCTACTGAAGTTCCTTCAGCAAACGCTGTCATCGGAACAAGTGCCATCACAAGGAACAACGCAAGCAAAAGGCTTAGAAGTTTTTTCTTCATTTTCATTCCTCCAAAATAATTCTATCCGCTATTTACTTTCTCCGACAGCGGACACGCCGGAGAAAAGATGTGTTTACGGGTGGTGGTTAGGACTTCAATATCAAACCACCATCCTTCCGGCAAACGCAAAAAGCCGAAGCCAAGGCATAATGCGCCCTGTCTCCGGCAACTGGTTCGTTATAAATTGTATGAAATAAGACTTGACACACTGAAAAAACGGCGCTATGCTCCTGCCCATCCGAGCCAAGCCGACAATGATTGTCGCATTTCCGTTTGCCATAGTCAAGTCCTCCTTCCATAATTTCTAAGGCAAAAAGGATATAAATTCCCGACTATATAATTATACAAAAGTATTATAGCAGATTTTTCTCGAAATTTCAAGAAATTTTCAGAATATTACACTTCTCTTTTTCTCAAATCATTGCCTTCTTCCATTACTCACGGAACTGTATGAGTTGTTAAATACTTCCCGAAAACGGAAAGCCGCCGTCTGTGACAGCGACTTTTCTATTTAGCGGGTAAACCGTCCGAGAAAACATTGTTTCTGCCTGCTTGTTAAGGTCTGTATGGTAATCGCTCAGCTTGTTGGTAGTCAGTAGCTCGGCATACAAGGGACCTTGTGATTGCTGATATACCACAGGTGTCGCTGTTCCCAACTCTATCTTGTATGTGAAAAAATCATAAGACAAATTTTTAATCCGTAATTTCTATTGAAAAAGAACCATTGCTATTAAGCACCAACTTAAGATTGTTCATTGTAGTGTTATAAAGGTGGTCTCTCGCCGTAGACGATAATGAGGCACGACTTTGCGTAAGTGCTTCTCTAAAGATTTGCTCCTCATTTGGCAAAACAAATGAGCTTGCAATTACTTTTTCAAGTTCTTTCTTGAACACTGTATCAAAGAACTTGTGCTTTTCAGGTGTCATAAACTTATCAAGATAGCAATAGAAAATATTGTTATTCCAAAGAAGTGATTTGAAGTCAGAACCATATTTTGTCTTTTCAAGAAGAACAAGATAATTTGCATCAACATCCTCGATAACAGACCAAAAGTCAGAATCACTTGAAGCAAGAATTATAGAATCCACATCATCGTTATATACTGCTTTTGAAACACCGGCAAGAGCTTGTGATCTACAAGAGACTTGTCCTCTTTAATACGCTCAACAACAACGGTTCCGACTTCCACATTATATGTAAAGAATTTCAGTTGCAGCCAAGCCTTTTATGAGTTGAGTTCATCATAATAAACTACTACTTTATCAATCTTCTGTATTTTATAACCATTAAGGCTATCAAACATAGCAGCTAAGCGATAAGGATCGCAATTTTCACCATCGACAAAAATTCGGAAGGTTTGATTTCTCGAACCCTTTTCGACAAACTGAAGGATATAGCTTTGGCTATATCCTTTTAAACACTTAAAACCTAAATGTTTTACTTTCCCCTGCTTTAAATTCAACTGTTTGTGATTTACCGCCGGCTTTAATATTAAGCTTTTGGTCAATATCCGAAGTAACGGTTGCGCTTATTGTTTTACCGCCGTCTGCCCATTTTAATTCAGTTACGGTAGCACGGTTACGGGTTTTAATCCCTTTAAGCGTTCCGTTTTCAAAACCCGAATTCGGGAGGGCCGGAAGAAACTCAATATCATTATTATGTGAATAAACAAGAGATTCATTTATAATACCGAGATAGCCTATCGCAAAATCAGTACAATAGCAACTGCCTTGGTCATAATCGTGGTTAGTCATTAGTGAATCGTACCTGATTTTATGGTTCATAAGTTTAACGAGGGCATCTGTTAAAGAATCTGAATCCTTTAACCTTGAAGCAATAAGACTGCGGTGAACAAGTGCGTGTGACGCTTCATTTTCACTCTGTCTGTTTGCAATTGCCTGCTCGCAGGCTTTTGACAGTTCATCATTTCCCTGCGTTTCAAAAAGCGGCCATACACCGTAAAGATGACTTAAATGACGATGTTTATTATTTTCATCAAATGAAGTTGTTGCCCATTCTTTAAGAGCGCCTGTTTCATCATAAAGATACGGCGGAAGATTTTTTTCAAGTTCCCGCCATTTAGAAGTATCAGCACTTTTATCAATGTCGCCCATAACTTTAATAAGCATATTAAGATTATCACGGCAGGCAGAAATATCAATAGCACAGTTAGCATCCGATGGGCTGTTATAATTTGACGGATTATTTTCAGGCGAATAGCTTGGCAAAATGCAATATGTTTCACCGTCATTTAATGATGTTTTGCCATCTTCATAATGAATAGAACCGTCTTTTGCGGTATAATATTCAGGGCTCATCAGCTGACTCCAATAATTTGCACTTTTCAACAAGAGCGGATATAAAATATCTTCTTCAAGCCTTAAATATCCACGCTTTTTAATTTCTTCAATTTGACTTTCTGTTAAGTCTTTTTCGGTAACGGAGAGAACCGATTTAAGATTTTCAAGGTCAAATTCATCACTTAAAGGAATATTGATATTACCATATGAAAGAAGAGTTTCATAAAGCGGGTTAATCATCCAAGATGTGCCGGCGTTCCAATATCTGAAAGGATAAGGATAGCAGGTTTCGGTGATTACTGCTTTATCACCGTCGGTATTGACCGGAGCCTGAATAGCGTCTTTAAACCCATGTGTTGCATATGCATTTTCTTCCCAATCAGGAAGTTGTCGCAAAATGAAATATGCATAGCCGATAGGGCTGCGTGACATATTGCTCGTATTCATTGAAGAAGTTTGCAAATTAACATTTGCGTCCATTGTATATTTACTGCCCCAGCCGGTGTTAAATTCACCTGTCCACATACCGTAAAGTCGGCTTGTGGAATAACCCGAACAGCAAAGATACGCATATCTGCCGGCATAATATGTACGCTGGGCAAGAGCAGAATTTATTTTCTTTTTACCCTTTTGCATTTTTAAAAGTGTTTCATTTGACTCAAAATTATCATCACCCAACGAAAGTGTAACGCTGTCGAATTGCGGCTGATAAATTTCCAAGTGATTATTTAACGCTTTATCATAATCAAAATCATTATTACCTGCATATTTTGCAGCTACACCTTCAAGCTTTGCTATACAATCTTCGACAAGTTTGAAACCATTTTGCTTTTCAAAATCATCAATTTTTCCCATATCGTAAGTTCTGTCACTTACGGTAAGAAGATAAACACTGTCGGCATCGGTTATTTTAATGCCTGTATTTTCACCCAAAAACTGTGTTTCGTCTGTTTTCTTATCTATCAACGCTTTTTCTTTGTTTCCGCCTGAAGTAATTACATAAGTTACTGTTGCATAACCGCCGTTTTTAAGTTCACTTTTTTCATAATCAGGATAGTGTGAAACAAGCGCAAGGTAGTTTGCATTATCATCAGTTAATTTTTTATACTTCATATTAGCTTCGTCACTGTCGCCGAAATTTGCAAGAGTTGAAAGGTTATCAAATGATAAAGTTAAATTAAGCTTACTGCCGGAAGATGATTTATTAAGCTTGGTAATCACAACATCATCTGCCATTGAAGTGAATGATGTACGCTTCCAAGTGCCGTTTTTATCCGTAAAATCAACACCGACCTGCGATGTTTCATAATCTGTAGAGCGAATATATTTTTTAGTGCTTTTCTTATCAAAATCAAGCCGTAATTGGCCGCCCGGGTGATAACGGTATACGTCATCATAGTTTGCATTATCCGTAATATCTTTACATTTAATAATACTTTGCTTTACTGTTTCAAGTTCATCATAAGTTTGAGGACAAGTACGCTGATTTTCATTAGGCATTATAAAATGCATATTTTGAAAAATAAATGTGTCGCTGTACGGACTGCCGCTTGTAATAAACCCTTGAAGTCCGTTTCCGGATACCATCCCCTGCCTCCAAGATTTAGTTTTATTTTTTCTCGAATCTTTAAGCTCGGTATAATTATATGAAAATGAAATTTTAGAAGTATCTTTAAAGAGAGATTTAATATCACCTTCGCTGACTTTGCCCCCTGAACAAGATGCCAACGAAAAAGCAAAAGTTACAGTTAATAACACACAAAGTGCTTTTTTTACATATCTATTCATAAACTCACCTCGTAAAAATTATAACATACAGGCATAAATAAATATTTTAGACACGCAAATACACACTCATTTCCGTTTCTCCCCTATTCCCCCACGAATTATAAGGGATTAATGTAATCTTACATTTTTTTAAAGGAACCGGCTTATATTCGTTGTACAAGCTTTCATCCGGTTGTTCAACAAAACCGTCTGCAATTATTGTGCCGTTTTCATTATATACAAAATCACCATTTGGATTAATTTTTAAAAGCTGCAGGTTTTCACAGTTATCAATACTTTCTGCACAATATACAACAGGACCTCTTGCAACAGCAACCTTACCTATATTAGCTCTGACAAGATTTGAGCATCTAATTAATTTAACTTTTAAATCAAAAGATATTTCAACATTAGTGTTTTTATTAATACTCAAAACTGCGTAGCCGTTTATCATTTCGTAATTACAATTTATTGTGAAGTTATCACACCAAGCAGGAATTCTTAGTGCCAATTTAAACGGTTTATTGGGCTTAACATATAAAATCACATTACCGCTTGACAAATAATTTGACTGAACATCAATACAGCCGTTTGTAAATTGAGCATTTGCTCCAATATAAAGATTCACAAACAAGGTGCTGCTATTTTCACTAAAGCAATACTCTCCTATTGATGATAAAAAGCGTGCTAAATTAGGAGGACAACAAGCACAACCAAACCATTTTTGCCGCCTTGTTTTAACGTGATTTTTTCTTTCATCCTTTTTTGAAGCAACGGGCAAAACTTCAAGAGGGTTAACATAGAAAAAAGATTTTCCGTCACTGCCCATAGAAGCAAGAACCGTATTGTAAAGAGCTTGTTCAAACACATCAAAATATGAAGAAATGGGATTAATTTCAAACATACGGCGTGAAAACATTGCAAGACCGATTGAAGCACATGTTTCACAATAAGCCAAATCATTCGGCAAATCATAATCAAATGAAAATGCCTCTCCAACTGCAGTGGAACCTATACCGCCTGTTATGTATAATTTTTTATTTACAATATTATTCCAAATATTTTTACAGGCGTTAAATACACAATCATCTTTTTTAACTTTTGCAATTTCAGCCATACCACGATATAAATAAACACCTCTGACAGCATGACCTACAGCTTCATTCTGCTTAACAGCAGGCATATGTGCCTGATTATATTCATAATCAATACTGTTATCTGTACGATTATAACAGCGCTCAATATCAAAATAATATGGCTTTGTGCCTCTTCTTTTTATAAATAATTCTGCCTGATTTATGTATTTTTCATTTCTTGTTATATAGTATAATTTCACCAAGGCAGACTCGGCTATTTCATGACCCGGATAGCCCTGATTTTTATTATCTCCAAAATAATCACAAATTAAATCAGCAAAGCGAATGGCGGCATTTAATAATTTATTATTGCCGGTGGAATTGTAATATGCCACAGCAGCCTCTGTTAAATGTCCAAAACAATAAAGCTCATGACGGTCTTTTAAATTAGAAAATATTTTACTTCTGTCATTAATTATATAGAGAGTATCAAGATAACCGTTTTCAAGCTGTGCGCTGCAAATTAAATCTACCAAATCATCAACTTGCTTTTTTAAAGCATCATTTTTTTCGTTTACTAAAACATACGAAGCGGCTTCTATCCACTTATATGCATCTGTATCCTGAAAGCACCAACCTAAAAAAGAATTGGAACTGCATTCTGTTTCTTTATATTCCCATTTATCAACCGGAAAAACAGGAACGGGAATACCGGCTTTAAGTGATGAACATACAGAAGATGCCTTTATAAAATTTGAAATACAATAACTTTTAGGTGCACCCGGAATCAAATCGTTTAAAGCATTATACTGATATGGAATAACAACTGTTTTAATTAAATTCAAATATTCATTAAAATAATTGTCATTCACTTTAACGTTATTTAAATGCAAAGGATTTGAATAATTGTTTATATTCATATTTACCCCTTAAACAAACAATTCACTAACTATACTTTATCATAAAAACAGCGTATTTTCAACAATCAACAGATATGTTGCAATTCAATTAAAGTAGATTTGATTTGAGCGATGTCTCTCAAAAGTCTCGGTCATAAATGCCCCAAATCACACCAAAACGGATTTGGACTTTTGAAATTAGCTGTCTCTTAAAATCTCTTAAAAGCTCTCGGAATATTTTGAAGCAAAGAAAAAATGCCCGAATGCTGCTGTAAAAAGCAGTATTCGGGCATAAAAAAGCCTCGGAATAAATTGTTCCGAGGTATTGGCAGAGGTATAACAACCTGTCAAGTCACGGTAGTATTTACTTTGCAAATCTCCACCTTAAAGACTTGACAGAACGTTTTTACGGGTTTAATTGCATTATAAACCCGTAATAGGGATTCGAACCCCAACAAACAGAGTCAGAGTCTCGCAATCTTTTTTCAAAACCGCCTATTTAAGCCATTTTTTAGCCTTTGCATATACTCCGTATTTCAGCACTTTATTCACCTGCGATTGAGATAATTTTCGTTCGGTTACAGTATGTATTCCATCATTCTTGTCAGTCAATTTAAAAGTTAATACCTGAATATACTCCGTAGTGGTCGGACACATACCCGTTGTTCAGGTCGTTCAGCACGGTATAATCTACTGCTTTTCCGTCGGTAAATATAAAATCGATAGGCTCATTACCGGTAGAGCGATAGCCCCACTCTTGATATGTGGCTGTCTTTTTTGCTCGGTTCGTGCAGTCGTTCAGCTTGGACGCAACGAGCTTATAAGCCGTTCCGTCTTGGGTTTCGTTGAAATCACCGGTCAAGACGGTGCCGTCGGTATTGTTGTATTTTTCTTTTAGCTCATTGAGTTTGTTCATAACTACATTTGCACCGAAATCAGCTGCCTGCTCCGATGCGTTATCCAGATGAGTGTTCATAAAAATGATGTTTTTGCCGTTCTGCTTATTCAGCAGAACAACATAGCTGCAAATTCGGTAGCATCCGGCTTCACAGTGATTACCGTCTTTGTCGGTGTAGGTGTATTTGCTTTCCTTTTCGGGAGTTTCGCTGAGCCAGATTGTGTTCTTTTCCACAGCGGAAAACTTGGTTTTGTTCCAAAATACAGCATTCATTTCGCTGTTCTTTTCTTCGCTGTCGCCGCCTCGCTTTACTCCGTAGTTTTCATAATCCGGCATAGTAGATTTGAGCTTTTCCAGCCAAATAGAATTCATTTCCTGCGTGCCGATTATGTCCGGTTTTATACTGTTCATATAGCTTGCAAATCGGTCGCAGCGTTCTGCACTTGAAGTGCCGTCTAATTTTTCACCAAAAGCGGCAGCGACATTGAATGTTACTGCGCTTATGTCGCAGTCAGCGGTTTTCGGAGGTGTATATGTCACTTTAGGTGAGCGATAAACGAAACAAGAAGAAGCGATAACAGCACCGACGATTATCAGAGCCACTACGGTATTGTAGGTATTGACTCCCTTTTTGTGAACTGCGTTCTGCAAAATGAATCTAATGAAATATATCAAAAGAGTCAAAATCAATCCTGCCTTTACCCTTGCGCCAAAGCCGACAGAGCAAAATGACATCAGTACCGTCACACCGAAATTTACGCTGAATGCAATAATATCACGCTTGTATCCGCTTTTGGCAGAAGTGAAGAAGGAGCAAATTATTTCTGCAATACCAAAAATCACAACACAGAGTATTGCCGACACAGCAAACAGATATGCCCTGTCGCTCAATATGGCGGTTAGGTCTATTCCGTGGTTGTGTATGCTTGCCGCAAAAGTGATTAGCGAAACATTTTTGTGACCTGCATAAAACATCGGCAGGCACAACACAGCAAAGGATGCTAAAAAAGAGAGCAGCCGCATTATGTGCCACGGGGTTTTAGCCTCAGAATCTTTTAATATGCTTCCGAATTTTTTGTTTGTTTTTGAATGATTATCCATTTTTATTCTCCAAAATAAACAGTAGCGTTTCTGTCGCTGTCCGCACCTCTGTTTACCAGCGGCAAAACAGCCTCACTAATACTCGATAGGCCGATTGAATTGAGCTTTTTACCGAATGGTTTTGCAAGACGGTCGGCTTTCTTCAACACCGAACATATCATTTTGTATTCTGCGGAGGAAGTAGGTATGTTTCCGTCGCCTCTGTAAAGATTTGCCGCAATGTTGATAACAAAGGGGACTACTTTTTTTGAGCTGATTTTGCTTATTTCGCTCTTGCTTACACCACTCGAAAAACGAACGAAGTGCCATACCTTTCCGAATGTAAGATGATTTAGAAATTTAGCAAAACGGTGAATAATGGGCTTGTATTTTTTACTCGTTTCCTTAGAGATACTCATGCCTACGGCAAAGTCGGCAAAATTGTCGTAGTCATATTCGGCATCGTACAGTGCTTTTGATACAACGCCCAAAAACAAATCTTTTGTGTACTCCTCGAGGGCAAGCCCGTTTGTATCGATGCTGTCTGCGCAGTCTGCACAAATGGTTTTTATTTCTGCTTTTTTCTGTTCTTTGTTCAGCACTATTTGGCGATAATACGGCGGAAATCCCGTTAATGCCGCTGTAGAAATGTCATAAAACTTTTTGTTTTCTATTTTGCAATAAGAAATGTTGTGCATATGAGTGTGACCGGTAAGCACAAAATCAAAGCCTAAGTCGGAAAGCTGCTTCCTGCGCAGCTCATAGTCATTCAGCATATCACCCTTTGCAACAGCCGCATATATAGGCGACGGCGGCACAAGAGGGTGATGTGTCATTGCTATAATGTATTGACCGTCTCTTTTTGCATTGTTCGCTTCTGTTTTCACCCAGTTCATCAGTTCGTCGCTGAATCCGCAATCGGGATCGCCGTAGTCATCGTTGAGTGCAAACAGGCGGTATCCGTCTGCAAGCTGTGCCACATACGACATTGTGCTTTTGTGCTTTGCGATGGCGTTGTTATAGCCAAAATCGCCGTAGTATTTCAAAAGTTGTGTTCGTTTTACTGACTCAACCTCTATATACTTGTCGTTTTTGTCTATGCCGTATGTGGGCATACGAGGAGTGGTATAGTCGTGGGTTGCGGTTATGACATACACTCTCTTGCCCTTTTGCTGCAGCTTTTTCAGAGCGGCTTTCATCTCGTCGTGAGAGGTCCTTTCGCCGTTATATGTAAGGTCACCGCTTATGAGAACAATGTCAGGCGTATCATTTTTGCACAAGCAGTCAAAGGTGTGCTCAACGATTTCTTCGCTCCTGCTGAAAAAGAGCTGGCCCGGCTTTGGCTTTTTGTTTTTGTCAAAGCCGTCCACAAAATTCTTTTTTGAATAGTAATGGGTGTCGCTGATAACCGTGAATTTCAGTTCATCATTCATTCTTCTTTACCTCTGTTATTGGCTTTTATGAACTCGTCTTTGTCATTTAGATTCCATACACATTTACCTAAGATGTATTCAGCCTTTTCTTTCTTACTCATTTTGAATGTAAAAGGTCTGTTGTTTTGGATTTCGTCATAGACAGGAGCGGCGAGAGTTGCTTTTCCGTCGTGCAGTGAGCAAGCCGCCAAAATTACAATGTCGCTGTCATTAGGCAAAATGACGGTGCTGTTTTTAGGCACATCAAATTCGACAATGTAAAAGTACATACTTTTTGCAATTTCATCCTTGCCGTTTTTGTGACAATGGGTTGCTTCATATGCGATTTTGCCTTTTTTGATATATGCGGTTTCACCGTAGTCGTACAAATCCCATCTTGCAAAACGCTCGAAGCAGGAATTTACCTTTGCCTTTACTTTTCTGCCGTTTATGACAAATTCGGCGTCTTTATCCCCGACCAATGAGGCACAAAGGAATGCAATTTTGCTGTCTTTACTGCCCGTATTTATCTTTTGTGCAGAGGCAGTAAGAGCGTTGTTTCCATTCTTGTTAATGATGAATTTGTATCCGTTTGAATTGATTTCATCAGGCACAATTTCAAACGGAACAGTATAGTCATAGTCGCCGCATTCGCCTTGCTTTGTGATAATATTTTTGTCGAGAGGCAGTTCAATCGGTACAGCCTTTTCCGCTTTTACCTTTTCACCGCTCTTTAGCTTAAGTGCAAAACTTTTGATTTCGTATGGTTTAAAGCTTGTAATAAGTTTTCCGTCCTTTATTTCAGCCTTGCCCTTGTATTCTTCACTTGCAAAAACTTCTTTTGCATCCTCTATGCCGTTTCCGAGTGTGAGCGAAAATTTGTTTATGGTTTTGTTTGCGCCCTCATTGAGCCTTATGATAATTTCATCGCTGTTTTCAGCTTTTTTGATAGCACGAACAATGACATCATTGGAAGAAACACCGCCGAAAGAATAATTTGTACCCAAAGCTCCGTTGTGCTTTTTGCAAATATATGCAGTCATAGGAGTAATGAATTTTCGTGCCTCAAGCTGTGTGTCTGTGCCGACATCTCCCTTGTGGCTGAAAATTGCGAATGAATATCTGTTGAGCCCCAAATCCATCATTGACTGCATAGAGTCGATTCGATAGTTGTGCTTAGGCGTGTGCAGAACGGTAAATCTCAGCGTGCTGTCGTTGAATTTGTCCCAGCCGTATTTACATTCGCTGATTACGGATACACCGCTTTTTCCGTTTTTGTCTGTAATGTCTGCCCAATTTTGAGCAGGTACCTCATAGAGTTTATCGCACATATTCTGCCTTTTTATTGCACCGAGCCCCAGGTCAAATGTGGCTGTGCCGTTGCTTACATTAAAGCTGAATTGCTCTTTTGCCAATGTGCGCAGAGACTGCCATTCTATTTCGGAATATACCTCTACACATTTTCCGCCGTCCGAAAGTGCAATAATGTTTGTGAAGGTACTCTTTTTGTCACGCTGTGTAACCTTGAATGCGACACGGCATGGGCCGTTTTCGATTATTTGCATTTTAGA
>ENA-OQHI01000649-OQHI01000649.1-human-gut-metagenome-genome-assembly--contig:-NODE-649-length-21155-cov-3.111206_pt1 | contig 21155 bp, 15 predicted proteins | sample MGYA00242561_ERZ504713 | MGnify/ENA primary metagenome ERZ504713 (study PRJEB26092, sample SAMD00036217) | human gut metagenome | host: Homo sapiens | study: EMG produced TPA metagenomics assembly of... | reverse complement strand
GAGAGATAACGGACCATCTTTGAATTCATCTCCAAAAGAAAATTCCATTTTATTACGATAATGGAATTCCTTCGGACTGTGCTTCACACCTTCAAAAACATATTCACCTTTTACTACCGGATCCATGATTCTGCGGATCTGTCCTTCTTTCATCTTCACCTGCTCTTCATATGGCATCGTCTGATACATACAGCCACCACAGGCCGGAAAGATACTACAGACCGGCTCTCTTGTCTCTAATGGAGATTTCTCCAACACTTCAAGAAGTCTTCCTTCTGCATTTCCTCTTTTAAATTTATTTATCATAAAACGGATCTTCTGTCCCGGAATCCCATTTTTCACAGTAACATACTGTTCTGCCTCCGGAACAAATACAATCCCCTTGTTTGGGAAATCTACACGTTCAATAATACCCTCGTAGATCTGACCTTTTTTCATCCTTTTCTCCTATCAATTCTAATCTATTTTTAACAGAAAAACAGACAGGATGGTTTCTTCTCACACCCTGTCTGCACTTTTGCAATTCACTCAAGAATTATACCTGATCATCCTCGCTGAAGTAATCATCAAAATCGTCATCAAAATCATCTTCAAAATCATCAAGATAATCCGGTGATACGAAACGATATACTGCATAAGCGATTGCAGCTACTGCTGCTACTGCTCCGATGATAGCCAGTGTCCAGATTACTGTGTTCTTCTGCTTCTCAGCCTCATTCTTATGAAGAATCTCGTTCAATCTTGTTTCTGCAATGATGTCTTCTATTCTCTTGTTCATATTAACACGTCCTTTCTTCACCTTTTGTGGTGACAGATAATCTGTGTTTATTATAACACCTGACGATTCATATTACTACTGATTTATCATTTTTTTATAACTTTCTCATACCTTTACAAGCTTGGCAAATTTTGCAAACATCTTGCGTGTTCCGACACTGTCAAATTCAATCGTAACCTCGTGATCTCGTCCGCCTTCTTTGATATCCGTTACTGTTCCTTCCCCAAACTTCACATGACGCACACGGTCTCCGGCCTCATATCCAAGTGGACCATTCCCACCTGCTGCCAGCTGACTGCCTTTCTGCAGGGATGCCAGTGCCTGATTTCCTGTAAGTGGCTTACCTGTCCCCTGATTCTTCGCAGGTGTCATTCCGCCAAATGTTCCTCCAAATGCCTGTGCCCTGAACGCTTCCCTGGCACGTGCATATGTATTCTGTTGTGCTGGCATCTCCGTCTCCTGAGTAAACTTCTTGTTTCCTGTATCAAGCAGTTCCCTCGGGATCTCTTTCACAAATCTTGACATCGGATTGTACTGTGTCTCACCGTGCACCATTCTTCTGCGCGCACTTGTCAAAGTCAGTTCCTGCTCTGCCCTTGTGATTCCAACATAACAAAGTCTCCGCTCTTCTTCCAGTTCTTCTCTGTCTCCTGCATTAATACTCATATATCCCGGGAAAAGCCCATCTTCCATCCCTGCAAGATAAACACGTGGAAATTCAAGTCCCTTTGCACTATGTAAAGTCATCAGAACAACATATTCCTGGTCTTCATCCAGACTGTCAATATCCGCAACCAAAGCAACTTCTTCAAGGAATCCGCTCAATGTTGCCTTTTCATCTTTATCCTGACAACTTTCCTCATAAGTTGCCGCTTTACTGATCAGCTCGTCTATATTCTCTTTTCTTGTTTTCGCCTCTTCTTTATCTTCATTTTCAAGGCTTTCTATATATCCTGTCTTCTCAATCACTTCCTGTAAAAGATCTGTGATGTTCATCTCTTCTGCCAACGTCTTAAAATACTCGATCAATGCCGCAAAAGAGTCCAGTTTTGTTGCACTTCTTCCCACTCCTGCGATCAGACCCGGTGCCAGTAATGCCTCATAAAAACCAATTCCACGTTCTGTCGCAGACTCCTGAATCCGGTTAATTGTTGTAAGACCGATTCCTCTCTTTGGGACATTAATGATTCTTCTAACCGCAACATCATCACGTCCATTGTCGATTGTCTTGAGATAAGCAAGAAGATCCTTGATCTCTCTTCTCGCATAGAAATTTACACCGCCGACAATCTTATAAGGAATATTCATGGCAATAAATTTCTCTTCCAGCAGACGGGATTGTGCATTCGTACGATAAAGAACTGCACTGTCATTATAGGAACCTCCCTGTCTGACAGCACTTTTGATATCTTCACCAATGAAATCTGCCTCATCAAACGCCGTATCAAACTGACGCAGACGAATCAATTCGCCTTCTCCGTTCTCCGTCCAAAGTGATTTCTCCTTTCTTCCGCGGTTATTCGCGATCACACTGTTCGCTGCATTCAGAATATTTCCTGTAGATCTGTAGTTCTGCTCCAGTTTGATCACCTTTGCATCCGGAAATTCATGCTCAAAGTCAAGAATATTCCGGATATTCGCTCCACGGAACTTGTAGATTGACTGGTCATCATCTCCAACGACACAAAGATTCTTATATTTTCCTGCAAGAAGGCTTACCAGCTGAAACTGGACTGTATTTGTATCCTGATATTCATCTACCATAATATAGCGGAATCTTTCCTGATAACTCTCAAGCACATCCGGCTGTGTCTGCAAAAGCTGTACTGTCTTTACAAGCAGATCATCAAAATCCAGTGCATTATTCGCTCTCATCTGCGCCTCATACTCACGGTAAACCTTAGCAATCTTCATCTTTGCAAAGTCTCCTCCGGCATTCAGTTCAAATTCATCTGGAAGGATCATCTCATTCTTGGCAGATGAAATTGCTGAAAGCAGACTTCTTTCTTTAAACACTTTCGTATCCACATCTACTTTCCGACAGACTTCCTTAATTAATGTCTTCTGATCATCTGTATCATATATCGTAAAATGATTCTCATACCCTAATCTGTCAATAAACCTTCTCAAAATACGCACACATGCAGAATGAAATGTGCTCACCCATACACTTTCTGCTCCAAAACCGACAAGGTTATCCACACGCTGGCGCATCTCTTCTGCCGCTTTGTTCGTAAATGTGATTGCAAGGATATTCCATGGGTTCACGCCACGTTCTCCGATCAGATATGCGATCCTGTGCGTCAGAACTCTTGTTTTTCCTGAACCGGCTCCGGCAAGGATTAGAAGAGGACCGTCCGTGTGGTAAACAGCCTCTCTCTGTGGTTCATTTAATTTATCATAAATGCTCATCTTTCCACTCCTTTAAAGTTATAAAGATATCTGTAAATGTATTCCCATTATCAAACACACGTTCCTGTTTGTCAACTACATTTTCCGGCCTTCTTATCTTTTGCTTGCTATCTAGTTTTAAATACTATATAATAAATGTATTGAGGTGATAACATGAATATAGACACAAGTAATCTGTTAAACAGCATTTTGGAAGAACTTTCTTCTTTAAGTTATGTGCATCCCGGCGATGTTCCGAATATTGATCTTTACATGGATCAAGTAACTACTTTTATGGATGAGCAGCTGGCTTCGACCAAACGTTACCCGGATGATAAGATCCTGACAAAGACCATGATCAATAATTATACGAAGAACAATCTTCTTCCACCCCCGGTGAAGAAGAAGTATTCCAGAGAGCACCTGCTCCTTCTGGTCTTCATTTATTATTTTAAAAATATCCTTTCAATCAAAGATATTGAGACAGTTCTTGCACCGCTCACAGAGAAATATTTTCCGGATGGAAGCTCTTTTGAATTAGCGGATATTTACAAAGAAGTCTGCAAGATTGAAAAAGAACAGTTGGATTCCATCAAAGAGAATGTAACTGCTACTTATGAGAAATCTGCTGAGACTTTCACTCATCTTACTGATGGCGAAGATAAGGAGATCTTACAGCAGTTTGCATTTATATGCAGCTTGAGTTTTGATGTATATATCAAGAAAATGATCATTGAACGGATCATTGATGACCTCTCTTCCAAGTCTTCAAAAAACGAAGAGAAAAAGAAAGGGAAATAAACATTTCTGTTTAAAACAAGATACAGCCTGCGAAAGACTTTATCAGGATCTTCCGCAAGCTGTATCTTTTGATTAATAAAAGGTATTTTATTGTAAGCTTAATTCTTAAGTGTTATTCTTCCGTTCCATTCTCTTCCTCAGCAAGCCCTACACGTTTGAAAACCATATCATATCCGTCATTCCCATAATTAAGAGAACGGTTCACACGACTGATTGTCGCAGTGGATGCTCCTGTCTTCTCCGCGATCTCCAGATATGTCTTCTGTTCACGGAGCATTCTTGCCACTTCAAATCTCTGTGACAATGAAAGCAGCTCATTGATCGTACAGATGTCTTCAAAAAATGTATAACACTCTTCTTTATTCTCAAGGCTTAAGATTGCCTGAAACAAATAATCTACTGCCTCAGTTCTGATCTTCTTACTCATACGAAACAATCTCCTTCTCAACCGGCTAATTATATGATGGCTTACGGCATACCATAAACCATAACAATACCTTTTGCCTTCTCAGGCCACTTTTTGATTTTAACACATTAAATTTTTAAAGTCCACCATTTCTTATGAATTTAAACTAAATTCTTGCACAATTTTGATTTTTTTCTAAAACATTTTATGTAAAACACACTTTTTTCGTTGTTCTTCCTCTTTTAAGATGCTATAATAAATCTGTTATAAATATTTTGATACAAAAGAGAGGAGTACATGATTAATATGAAGTGCCCAATATGTGGAAAAGACCTGGATTTGCAGAATAAGCAGATTGGCACCAGCGAAAACGGGGATCCAATCTTTAATGAATATGCAATCTGCCATAGCTGTAAAAAGCAATGGAACCTTGATAAACAACGTGCAAAGAAGATCGCTGCCAAGAAAGCTGCAGAAGAGAAAGCAAAAGCTGAAGCTGCCGCCCGTGCTGCTGAAGAAAAAGCGAAAGCTGATGCCGCCGCCCGTGCCGCTGAAGAGAAACGAGCTGCCCGCAGAGAAGCAAAAGCCCGCGCCCGCAAAGAAGCGATTGCCCGCCTTGCTGCTGACAAAGGGATTTCAGAAGAAGAAGCTGAACGTATTCTTAAGGAGAGAGCCAGAGCCCGCAAAGCCGCTGCACAGAAAGCTGCCACTGCTCCCACTGATGCTACTGATGATTCCGAAGAGCAGAAATATGGGAATATTCCAGCGGAAGAGATCCGTGATAAGCGTGAAAAAGCAGTTCGCAAGGGATACGAAGATATGCTTGCAACTGACCCTGACAGTAAAGCTGCCAAGAAGAAAAAGAAAGAGGAAGCCGAAACTGCGAAAGCAAAAGAAGATGTAAAATCCAGAAAAATGGATGACTATGATGATGCGAAATCCTCTGATGATGAAGATGATGATGAATATGAATATGTAGACGAATATCCACGTTTCAGACCTGGGCGCATTATCCTTGGAATCATTTCCCTGCTTGCATTTGGTTTCTGTATTTATAAAGGTTTCGTAACAGGACTCAGCACATCAGGAGCTGACGTGACTTCTGCCCCTGGCATGAATTATGTCATTGTTGCTCTTTGTATGCTTATCACTGCACTGTTATACTTCATCATGAATAACCGTGATACACTTTTTGCATTCCTTATCCCGATGATTCTCTATATCGGTTGTGCTGTTTTTGCTTTCCTGAAACATGGAGATGAATTCGAGCTTCTGATTTTAGCCGGTGTAAGTGGTGTACTTGCTGTTATTTCACTGATTCTCGCAATTGCTTCCCGCGGAGGAGCTGATTACGATGATGTAGATGATTACGACGATCCATTTGAAGAAGAACACGATAATTAAAATCGCGTTGTAAATCTTTTTGGTTTCTAAGAACAATTTATATAAGATAATTACAAGGGAGTATCATTTTGCGGTACTTCCCTTTTTTTGTCCTGATATGCATTTTTTATATCATATATCTAAAACATTTTTAGGTGTCAAAAACTTTTTTAGAATAGTTGTTGCTTTTTGTTGAATATGTGATAAAATGTACCTATAGGTATCTTTATATAATTAAAAATACACAACAAACACATACTCCTCAAAGATTTTTCTTTGGGGATTTTGTCACAAAGAAAGGAGTAACTGACATGGCATCATTTATAGTAAATGGTCAGGAAGTCTCACCCTCAAAGAATCAGAAACTGTTACGGTTCCTGCGTGATGAGCTGCACATTACCTCTGCAAAGGATGGCTGCAGCGAAGGCGCTTGTGGAGCCTGTACTGTTATCATTGATGGACAGACTTGCAAATCCTGCGTACCTGACACAGATTCATTGGCCGGAAAGAATGTCATCACAGTCGAGGGACTTTCTGATTGGGAACAGAAAGTTTACACTTATGCTTACGGGAAGGCAGGCGCTGTACAGTGCGGATTCTGTATTCCTGGTATGGTTATGTGCACAAAAGCACTTTTGGATGTAAATCCGGAACCAACCGATGATGAGATTCGCTATGCGCTGCGCAACAACTATTGCCGCTGTACAGGATATGTTAAGATCATGGACGCGGTACGTCTGGCAGCTAAGATTCTGAAAGAAGGAGTTTTACCAGATGACGGAGATCCTAGCTGGACTCTTGGTTCCCGTGTTTCTCGTATAGATGTTGAAGAAAAAGTGCTTGGAACAGGTAAATATCCGGATGACTATTATCCGGAAGGAATGCTCTATGGCGCTGCTCTTCGTAGCAAATATCCACGAGCTCGCGTACTTTCTATTGATACCTCTGCTGCCGAGTCTCTGCCTGGCGTAGAAGCAGTTGTAACAGCCGATGATATTCCTGGGGAGAATAAGATCGGACACTTAAAACATGATCAGTATTCACTGATTCCGGTTGGTGGACTGACTCATTATCTCGGAGATGCAATTGCCCTTGTAGCTGCAACTGACATGGCAACTGTAGAAAAAGCAAAGAAACTTATTAAAATTGAATATGAAGTACTTCCTCATGTGCATACAGTGGAAGAAGCTGCTGCTCCGGATGCACCTCTTGTTTATGATGAAGAAGAGACTAACGTATGTGCTTATAAGCACATCAGCCGCGGAAATGCGGAAGAAGCAATCAAGAATTCCAAGTACGTGATCTCACATCACTTTGAGACACCTTGGACTGAGCATGCTTTCCTTGAACCGGAATGTGCTGTTTCTTTCTATGATGAAGACGGTGACATTTTCGTATATTCAACAGACCAGTCTGCTCACCAGACACTACACGAAGTTACACTTATGCTTGGAACGGATAAAGTAAAGGTTCAGAACGCATTAGTCGGTGGTGGTTTCGGTGGCAAAGAAGACATGACTGTTCAGCATTTAGGTGCATTGCTTACTTATGTAACAAAGAAACCGATCAAGATGAAATTATCCAGAGCGGAATCCTTGCTTGTTCATCCGAAACGTCACCCATTCTACATGGACATGACAATGGGATGCGATGAGAATGGAGTGATCCAGGGTGTAAAAGCGATTGTTAAATCTGACACAGGTGCATTCGCTTCTCTTGGCGGCCCGGTTCTTGAACGTGCATGTACACATGCAGCAGGACCTTATCATTATGAAAACTTTGAAATTGAAGGAACTGCTTACTATACAAATAACCCACCAGCCGGAGCATTCCGCGGATTTGGTGTTACACAGACTTGTTTCGCAACAGAGACACTTCTGAACATGATGGCCGACAAAGTTGGTATCACACCTTGGGAAATCCATTACCGTAATGCGATCCGTCCAGGCGAAGTACTTCCAAACGGACAGATTGTAGATAACTCTACAGGTCTTGTAGAGACACTTGAGGCTGTCAAAGAAGAGTATGATGCTGCGCTTGCGGCCGGTAAGGCTGTTGGCCTTGGTTGTGCTATGAAGAATGCCGGCGTTGGTGTTGGTATCCCGGATACAGGACGTGTAAAATTAATAGTTGAAGAAGATGAAAAACTTCACATCTTCACTGGTGCTTCCTGTATCGGTCAGGGACTTGGTACTGTACTTGTACAGATGATCGTTACAAATACAGATCTTTCCCATGATGATATCGTCTATGAGCGAAGCAACACATGGATTTCACCTGATTCCGGTACAACTTCCGGTTCTCGTCAGACACTTGTAACTGGTGAAGCGTGCCGCAGAGCATGTGAAAAATTCATGGAAGCGAAAAACAGCGGTAAGTCCATGAAAGATATGATTGGAGAAACTTTCTACGGAGAGTATCTCGCTAAGACTCATCCACTTGGTGCAGATGTGCCTAATCCGATATCTCACGTTGCTTATGGATATGCAACTCAAGTCTGCATCCTTGATCCTAAGACAGGTAAGATTGAGAAAATGATTGCCGCACATGATGTTGGTAAAGCTGTCAACCCTCTCTCCTGCGAAGGTCAGATTGAAGGCGGTGTTGTAATGTCAATGGGATATGCACTCAGAGAGCAGTATCCAATCGATGAAAACTGTAAACCAATTGACAAATATGGTTCCTTAGGACTTTTCCGTTCTCACGAAGTTCCTGAGATTGAAGCAATCGTTATTGATAAACCTGGTCTGGATGTTGCCTGTGGAGCAATCGGTATCGGAGAGATCACATCCATCCCTACTGCTCCTGCAATCGCAGATGCATATTGCAGATTTGACGGAGAAAGACGCTACAGCCTTCCTCTTTCTAACACACCATATGAAAGGAAGAAATAATCATGGCAATTAAAAAGAGATTTCCTTACCGGGCAGCTCTGGTTGCCTGTAACGGTGGCTGCCGCGCAGCCGGCTCTGAAGACGGTGGATGCAAAGATGGCTGCATCGGATGTGGAGCCTGTATAGAAAAATGTAAATTCGGCGCGATTTCCATGAATGAATATGGAGTTGCCGAAGTAGACGAAGAAAAATGTATTGCCTGTGGACAGTGTGCAAAAGTCTGTCCGCAGAACTTGATCAAAATCCACGATTGTGCAAACTACATTGTAGTTAAATGCTCTAACAAAGAAAAAGGAGCTGTAGCACGTAAGCAGTGTGAAGTCAGCTGTATTGGATGCGGTATCTGTGAGAAAACATGTACCGCCGGTGCAATTCATGTAGAAGATAATTGCGCAGTAATCCAGGAAGACATCTGCTTAAGCTGTGGAATGTGCTCTGTAAAATGTCCAAGACATGTAATCCATGATCTCCGCGGAGTATTTACAGCAGTAAGATAATACAAAAGCTATCGACTACGATAACAACACAGGTATGTGTTAAGTTATTGTAATCGATAGCTTTTTTATCTACTCATCTTCATCCAGAAACTCGATATCATCATCGTCATCAAGATAATCTAAATCATCCAGATCATTCAAGTCATCTAAGTCATCCGGATCTTCATCAAAATCATAATCCTCTGTCACATCTGCCTCATCAGCAGTTACTTCAATTTCGACGTCTTCCTCCCAATCTTCCTCGTCTACATCAAACTTCTCCTCTTTAAAGTTCTCCACTTCATCCTCTTCCAGATCATCTTCAAGATCATCAAATTCATCCATGCTGACAACTGTTGTGCCCTTGTCTTCTTTCCAGACATTTTCCGGAAGACTCTCGATAATCTCATCCAGCTCATCAAAATCATCCAGATTCTCAACCAGTGCCCTTGCCTTCTCGACTTCATTTTCTGTAGAATGTTCTTCACGGATCTCTGCAGCTTTAAGTAAATTCTTTTTCTTACGTTTTCCGGATTCCAAAAGAAGCTGGATCCAGATACTAAGTGCACCAATTGCAGCACAAAGTGCCACATGAATCATTCCGTTTTTATATGGCTGCAGATAAAAGATACTGCTGCCCGCTGCCATTGCTCCAAATACAGAAGAAGAAGCAATCAGCATAAAGTTATGAAACTTAATAGAAAGCAATGCACACACAAGACCAATACCCGCACAGATTCCATACATAATAAAATCATGTGGTTTCATCAAATGTACACTGACAACAAAGACGAGTACCGCTACTGTCACAAATCCACCAATCTGCTTCTTCCATGCACCAAGCACCGCCAATACAAGTCCCACACCTGCTCCTGACGCCAATGCGATCGTCTGATCCAGACCTGCAATCGCTCCGACCGCAATTCCGGCTGCGCATCCTGCTGACAATCCTGCGATCACAGACCAGAAACGTACCAGTTTCAGCCCCGTCAGACATAACAGTACCGCTCCGGCCGTTATAACGATCAGAGAAATAAATTCCATCTGACTCAAATGATGACTGCTTTCATTAAGTCCAGCCAGAACAACATCCAGGTCAAAATTCAGAATTGTATCAATCATATCATTTACATTCATTATTTACACCTTCGTCCCTTACTATTTATTACTCACTACTGCTCATTTTAGCAATTTTTTTTACTGATTACAAGTGTTCATTTCACCTTTCCATTGACTTCTTATTCTTCTCCACTTAAAATAGAAGAGAAATGCTATTGCTGAGCGCATAATACTGTGAACAGCAATAAAATGCTAACATAAAGGAGTTTATTATGGAACAGTTAAGAATACCTGCTGGCTATCATTCCCCTCTTACAATTCGTGAGACAGAAGTAGCCATCAAAGAAGTGAAAGACCACTTCGAGCGTGCTCTTGCAAAGAATCTCCACCTGACACGAGTGTCAGCACCACTGTTTGTCCGTCCGGAATCCGGTCTGAATGATAACTTAAACGGTGTGGAACGTCCGGTTTCCTTTGACATCAAAGAACAGGATGGTTCTGTTGCAGAGATCGTTCATTCTCTTGCAAAATGGAAGAGATATGCATTGAAGAATTATAATTTCCATTCCGGCGAAGGGCTTTACACAGATATGAGTGCGATACGTCGTGATGAAGATACAGACAACATCCATTCCCTGTATGTTGACCAGTGGGACTGGGAAAAAGTAATTTCTAAGGAAGAACGTAACACAGAGACACTTCAGTACACTGTCCGCAAAGTCTACCGGGCTCTGAAAGATACAGAAGAATACATTTCCAGACGTTACAACTATATTGATCCTCTTCTTCCTGATGATATCTTTTTCATCACTACACAGGAGCTGGAAGACCTTTATCCGGATCTTACTACCAAAGAACGTGAAAGAGCGATTGCGAAGGAAAAAGGCGCAGTGTTTATCTCCAAGATTGGTGGCGTACTTGCTTCCGGCGAAAGACATGACGGTCGTGCTCCGGACTATGATGATTGGGAGCTGAACGGTGACATTATCGTTTACTATCCGGTTCTTGACATCGGTCTTGAACTCTCTTCTATGGGAATCCGTGTTGACGAAGACTCATTAAAGGCACAGCTAAAAGAAGCCGGATGTGAAGATCGTGCAGAACTTCCATTCCAGAAGGCACTGCTGAACGGCAAGCTTCCATATACAGTCGGCGGCGGTATTGGACAGTCCCGTATCTGTATGTATTACTTAAGAAAGGCTCATATCGGTGAAGTACAGTCTTCCCTCTGGCCTGAAAATGTAGTTGAAGCTGCTGCTGATGCCGGCATCCACCTTCTCTAAACACAAGACAGACCAGCCAATTATATGATAAAAAGCAGATTCGAATTCTACTGGAGCATCTCTCCTTTGAATCCGAATCTGCTTTTTCATTCTCCTCTTATTCTACAATCAGCAACTGTTCTTTCTCTTCCTCAGACACCCTGTTCCAAAAAACATTAAAATCATCAAATTCCGGCAAATAGATATCTGCCGTATTCCAGATCTGCGCCAGATTCTTGTCATTTGCCTTATCATAAACTGCTACTGTCTTAAATCCCGCATGCTTTGCCGTTCTCAAAGCCTGATAAGTATCTTCAAACACCCAGGTCTGTTCCGGCTCCGTATCCAGCTGCAAAAGTGCTGCAAAATAAATATCCGGCTGATCCTTACCGCTTCCGATCTCAGATGCTGTAAAAACTCCTTGAAAATAAGGTAATACCTTCAATCTGCTCAGAGCTGCTTCTGCATTCTTCCGGTCACCGGTTGTTGCGATCACCATAGGAATCTTCCGCTCTCTGAATTCCTCCAGATACTGACGAACCCCTTCTTTCAATGGAACTCGTTTTGCATAATAGTCTTCCACTTCCTTATTCAGTCCCTGTACAACCTCTTCCACTGTCTTCTCCAGGTTATAATGTGAGATCAGATAATCTGCTGCCTCCTCCAGGCTCATCTCAAATAACGTCTCCCCCAGGTTCTTCTCGGCCTCAATTCCCAAATGATCCAAATACAATTCTCCAAGATTCTCCCAGACAGGCATGGAATTGAGAAGGACACCATCTACGTCAAATATTACACCTTTTATCATGTCATTCCTCTTTTCTGCTATGCACTACATTATAGTCTCCCTGGAAACACATGTCAACCGTTACTGTTCACACGATGTGTGACCAGCAACGCATCTCGCCATTTTAAATCGCCTTTGGCGATGGGGCGAGATGCATTCAAGCCAAAACACGCATCCTCCGTGTCAATCAGCGGAGTGATTGACACGGGAGTGAACAGTAACTGTCAACCATCAGAAAAAGACCTTCTGCCGGCAGATCAACCACTTGCAAAAGGTCTTTATAAAATGCTGTTATTTATTTTGTCTCAAGGATCTTATCAACACTTGCCAGTTTTACACTCAATACAAATACTTCAGCGGCAACTGCAAGTTCTTCCGGTGTTGGATAAGACGGTGCGATACGGATATTGCTGTCATGTGGATCTTTTCCATAAGGGAATGTTGCTCCCGCTCCTGTCATAACAACGCCAGCTTCTTTCGCCTTCGCAACAATCGCTTTCGCACATCCATCCAGCGCATCAAAGGAGATGAAATATCCTCCGCGTGGCGCGATCCAGGATCCAATCTCAAGTCCTCCAAGTTCTCTTTCAAGAACTTCAAGAACAGTCTCAAACTTCGGACGCAGGATATCTGCATGTTTCTTCATATGTTCTACAATTCCGTGAATATCTCCGAAGAATCTTACATGACGCAGCTGATTTACCTTATCATGTCCGATCGTCTGCACACGCATTGTGCTTCTGATATCCTCCAGGTTCGCATCAGATGCTGCCATTGCTGCAATTCCTGATCCTGGGAAACTGATCTTGGATGTAGAAGAAAACTTGTAAACCATATCCGGGTTACCTGCCTTCTTACACTCCATCAGAATCTCAATCAGATAATCCTGTTTATCTTCATATAAATGATGTACGCAGTAAGCATTATCCCAGAAGATACGGAAATCTTCTGCTGCCGGCTTCAGGTTCGCAAAACGGAACACTGTCTCATCAGAATATGTGATTCCCTGTGGGTTAGAGTACTTCGGTACACACCAGATTCCTTTGATTGCCGGATCACTGCTTACAAGTTTCTCAACCATATCCATATCCGGTCCTGTTGATGTCATCGGTACATTGATCATCTCAATTCCGAAATGCTCTGTAATCGCGAAATGTCTGTCATATCCCGGAACCGGACATAAGAATTTTACCTTATCAAGCTTACACCATGGAGTACTTCCCATGATACCATGTGTCATTGCACGTGCTACCGTATCATACATCACATTCAGACTTGAGTTTCCGAAAATGATCACGTTATCTTTCGGAACTTCCATCATGTCTGCAAGAAGCTGTTTTGCTTCATCAATTCCATCAAGTCCGCCATAGTTACGGCAGTCAACACCATCTTCACAAGTCAGATCAACACCACTTGTCAGTGTATCCATCATCCCCATTGACAGATTCAGCTGGTCTGCTGACGGTTTTCCTCTGGACATATCCAGTTTCAGACCTTTTGCCTTCACTTCTTCAAACTGCGCCTCCAGGCCACTCTTTAATTCCAATAACTCTTCTTTGCTCAAATCTTTATATGCAGTCATTGCAGGAATCCTCCACTTTCTTTATTTTTTCACTTTTGTTATTGTATATAATTTTTGACGTTTCGTCAATGGGTTCTTGCATTCTTTTTTTATTTTTCTGTTTTTTTCAGCTTTATTTCCACATGTTTTGCATTTCAAAAATGTTTTTCATTCATTTTTTCACTATATTTTGTGTTATCACTCTATCCCATCAGGTTTTATCTATGCATTATTGATTTTTCCTCCCCTCCTGTGATATCCTTAGAAAGTAGATTCCAGTCATCATTCCACTTGACTGTGAATAAAAACCTTATAATTCTATGGAGGTACTAAAATGAATTTTACATTTGCACACAATAACCTGAATGTATATGATCTTGAAAAATCACTGGATTTTTACCAGAAAGCTCTGAATTTAAAAGTAGAACGTGAAAAACTTGCCGATGACGAAAGTTTTAAGCTTGTATATCTCACAGACGGTGTGACCCCGCATCTTTTAGAGCTCACCTGGCTGCGTGATATGGATCGACCATATGAACTGGGAGATAATGAGATCCATCTTGCATTTGCTGTCGATGATTTCGATGCTGCTTACAAAAAACATAAAGAGATGGGATGTATCTGCTTCGAAAATCCATCTATGGGAATTTATTTTATTGAAGATCCTGACGGATACTGGCTGGAAATTGTACCGGGCAAATAAAAAAGTTTTAAAAAAAGGAATCAGCATCACTGATTCCTTTTTTTGTTCTAATATCTTACATAATATGTAACACGTACAGAACTTACCTTAACCGGTACTCCTGTCTGCTGTGCTTCGATCATCTGTCCGCCGCCAATGTAAATCGCTACATGTCCCGGTGTCCAGCAGATATCTCCCGGCTGAGGATTGCTTACAATTGTTCCTGCTGCAAGAATATCTCCACTTGTTCTTGGAATTGAAATTCCTGCCTGTCTGTAACAATACTGTACAAGTCCTGAACAATCCAGTCCAACTCCCGGTGTAGATCTGCCCCATACATACGGAACTCCGATCTGTGAATAAGCTGCATTTACAATAATGCTTCCCTTATCTGCACTATAGCTTGGGCTTGATGAGGAAGAACTTGAGTTGCTTGAGCTTGAACTGCTGGAAGAACTACTGCTTGAGCTACTGGAGCTTGAGCTGCTTGAACTTCCTGAGCTTGAGCTGCTTGAGCTTGAACTACTGGAAGAACTATTACTTGAGTTATTTCTATTAGAAGAACTACTGCTTGAGTTATTCTTCTTAGCTGCTTCCTCGGCAGCTTTCTTTGCTGCTGCTTCTGCTGCCTTTCTCTTAGCTTCTTCTTCCGCTGCTTTCTTTACAGCTTCATCAATCTTAACATCGAGATTTGCGATTTCACTACTCTTCTCTGTGATTGTTGTATTCAGTTCATCCTTCTGCGCATCATACTCTGTCTGTGTCTCCTGCAGATCAGCCATCTTTGTCTCAAGCGTTGTCTTAAGATCTTCTACTTTCTGAACTGTCGCAACATACTCTTCGAGCTTATCTCTGTCATAAGAATGTACCTGCTGGGAATATTCTGCCTGTGTCAGTACACTGGAAATATCTCCGGATGTCAGTACCTTCTCCACTGTAGCAGTGCCTGTTCCTTCTTCATACATGTACTTAATACGAAGCTTCATAGCTGCATACTGCTGTTCCTGTTCCTCCTGCGCTGTCTTCAGATCTTCCTCTGTCTGAGAGATTTCCTCACCTGTTTCGATCAGATCATTCTCAAGATCAGAGATCTTGGTCATAAGTGAATTCAGCTGTGTCTGAAGATTACTTACCTGATTCTGTGTCTCCTGCTTCTTCTGCTTCAGATCACTGACCTCGTCAGCAAGTACCGGTGTAACAGTCATTGTACATGCAAGTGTTACTGCAAGAATCATACTGCTTACTTTTTTTAACTTCATCTTTCCACCTATCCTTATTTTTATCTAGTCCCCCATGTGATGCATTATAATTCCACATACTCATATGTTATAATACAACATCTATTGTGTTTTTTCAACATATTTCTCGTAACAAGAGGGTATTTTATTTACATTCTACGCTCAACATTATAGCGTATTTATGTAATATTTTCAATAGTTTTCCTCACTTTTTTCATTTTTTCGTAACATTTTTGTAACAAAAAAATCTAGAAAGTTCTCTTTATTCTTAGATAAACTTTCCAGATTCCTGTTTCACTGTATGATCTTTTATTTTCTACTGAATATATAAGTTTGTATATCCCATCAGGCTTTCATCCACTTCTCTTGCCACTTCACGACCTTCACGGATAGCCCATACAACGAGAGACTGTCCTCTGTGCATATCCCCGGCTGTGAATACATCCTTCACATTTGTAGAATATTTTCCTGCCTCTGTCTTTACATTTGTGCGTTCATTCACTTCTACACCAAATGCTTTTGTTACATAATCCTGACTTCCAAGGAATCCAGCTGCGATCAGAACAAGATCTGCATCTACGGTATACTCGCTTCCTTCTACCGGAACCATCATTTTCCGTCCGGTCTTCTCATCTGTCTTACTCTCAAGCTTGATAAGAACTGCCTTACAGAGATTTCCTTTCTTGTCTTTTACGAATTCTTTCACTGTCGTTGTGTAAACGCGAGGATCAGAACCAAACACAGCGATTGCTTCCTGCTGGCCATAATCTGTCTTGCAGACTCTTGGCCACTCCGGCCATGGGTTCAGCGGTGTCCTCTCGTCCGGTGCTTTCGGCATCATCTCCAGCTGGAGAACGCTCTTTGCTCCATGACGGATAGATGTTCCGACACAGTCATTTCCTGTATCTCCGCCTCCGATTACAATTACATTTTTTCCTTTTGCAGAAATGTAGCTTCCTGTTTTAAGCTTCATGTCATTTGCCCATAGTGCTTTCGTTGTTGATTTCAGGAAATCTACTGCAAAATAAATTCCCTGTGCATCTCTTCCTGGTGCTTTGATGTCTCTTGGATTTGATGCTCCACATGCAAGGATCACGCGGTCATATTCTTTCAGGATATCTGCCGCCTTCACGTCTTTTCCAACATTACATCCAGTCTGGAAGATAATTCCCTCTTCTTCCATAATCGCAATCTTACGGTCGATAATCTGTTTCTCCAGCTTCATATTTGGAATTCCGTAGCGGAGCAATCCACCCGGTTTGTCCTCACGTTCAAAAACAGTTACCTGATGACCTCTTCTGTTCAGAAGATCTGCTGCCGCAAGTCCGGACGGACCGGAACCGATCACTGCGACTTTCTTTCCTGTACGCACTTTCGGTGGATTTGCCTTTGCATATCCCATCTCATATGCATTTTCAATAATTGCATATTCATTACTTTTTGATGCAACTGCTTCCTGATTCAGTCCACAGGTACATGCATTTTCACACAGTGCCGGACATACGCGGGAAGTAAATTCTGGAAAATTGTTTGTCTTTTTCAGACGTAAATAAGCTTCCTTCCAGTTTCCATTGTAGATCAAGTCATTCCACTCCGGCACAAGGTTGTGCAGTGGACATCCACTGGCCATTCCTGCAAGCGGCTTTCCAGACTGACAGAACGGAACTCCGCACGCCATACAGCGTGCTCCCTGAAGTTCCTGTTCTTCCTTTGATAACGGCGTATGGAACTCGTTAAAATGCTGTATTCTCTCAAGTGGTGTCTCCGCTATTTTATCCTGTCTTTTATAATCCATAAATCCTGTCGGTTTTCCCATCTCTATGCCTCCTATCTTCCGTTCTTGATCATATTAAATGCTTCGATTTTTGCTTTTTCTCTGCTAAGTCCTTTTTCTTCCATCTGGATGATCGTGGACATCATTCTCTCATAGTCTTCCGGAATGATCTTCTTGAATTTTGGCAGATATTCTTTGAAATTATCAAGAATCTTCTTACCTACCTCAGAGTTTGTATAAGCAACATGCTCCTGGATCATTCCTTTTAATTCCTGTACATCATACTTATCTGTGACACGTTCAATGTTGACCATTGCTTTATTTACTTTCCGATACAGGCTGTTATCGAGATCGATTACATAGGCAATACCGCCGCTCATGCCGGCTGCAAAGTTCTTTCCAACCTGTCCAAGTACAACAACACATCCACCTGTCATATATTCACATCCGTGATCTCCGACACCTTCTACAACTGCACGTGCACCAGAGTTTCTTACCGCAAAACGTTCTCCGGCAACACCTCCTACAAATGCTTTACCACTTGTAGCTCCGTAAAGAGCAACATTTCCGATGATAATGTTCTCATCTGATTTAAATTTCACACCTTTCGGCTGGCAAACAACCAGTTTTCCACCGGAAAGTCCTTTTCCAAAATAGTCATTACTGTCTCCTGTCAGTTCCAGTGTCAGTCCTCTTGGGATAAATGCTCCAAAGCTCTGACCGCCGGCACCTTTACACTGGATCACATAGCTGTCTTCTTCCAGTCCTTCCGGATATCTTCTTGTGATCTCAGATCCGAAAATTGTTCCGAAGGTACGGTCTGTATTTGTAACATCTACTTCAAGTCCTCTCTTTTCTCCTCTTTCAAGGGCTGGGAGAAGCTGTTTCAATAGTACTTTTTCATCCAACGTCTTGTTAAGTTCAAAATCATAGACTTTCTTTGGATTAAAGATAACACCTTTCTTCTCTTTCGCATATGGATTGTACAGAATCTGTGACAGATCCAGTGTTGCGGCACGCTCTGATGTCGGAACGTCTTTTACTTTCAGAAGATCTGTGCGTCCTACCAGTTCATCCACTGTGCGGACACCAAGTTTTGCCATATATTCTCTTAATTCTTCTGCAATAAAACGCATAAAGTTGACAACATATTCCGGTTTTCCGCTGAAACGTTTTCTAAGCTCCGGATTCTGAGTTGCAACACCAACCGGACAAGTATCCAGGTTGCAGACACGCATCATAACACATCCCATTGTTACAAGCGGAGCTGTCGCAAATCCAAACTCTTCTGCTCCAAGGATTGCTGCGATCGCAACATCACGACCACTCATGAGCTTACCATCTGTCTCAATACGGACACGCTCACGCAGACCATTCTGAATCAATGTCTGATGAGTTTCTGCAAGTCCAAGCTCCCACGGAAGTCCTGCATTCTGAATCGAGCTTCTCGGTGCTGCTCCTGTTCCTCCGTCATATCCTGAGATCAGGATAACTCCGGCTCCTGCTTTTGCAACACCGGCAGCGACTGTTCCTACACCTGCTTCTGATACCAGTTTCACAGAAATTCTTGCATTTTTATTTGCATTTTTACAGTCATAGATCAACTGTGCAAGATCCTCAATCGAATAGATATCATGATGTGGCGGTGGTGAGATCAGACTCACACCAGGTGTTGAATGACGAGTCTTCGCAATCCATGGATATACCTTTCCACCCGGAAGATGTCCTCCTTCTCCTGGTTTTGCTCCCTGTGCCATCTTGATCTGGATTTCCTGTGCACTGACCAAATACCTGGATGTAACTCCGAATCGGCCGGAAGCAACCTGCTTGATTGCAGAGCATCTGTTTGTGTCAAGACGTTCAATATCCTCTCCTCCTTCACCGGAGTTTGATTTACCATGAAGCATATTCATGGCGATCGCCATTGTCTCATGTGCTTCTTTTGAAATAGATCCATAGGACATCGCACCTGTCTTGAATCTTGTTACGATTGAATCTACGCTTTCTACTTCATCAAGCGGTACACTCTTCTTCGGGAAATTGAAATCAAGCTGACCTCTCAGATTGATCTTCTTGCCTTCCTCATCAACCATCTCTGTATACTGCTTGAACATTTCATAATCGCCACGTCTTGTGGACTGCTGAAGCATATGGATTGTCTGTGGATTATAGAGATGTTCTTCTCCGCCACTTTTATATTTATGTTTTCCAACACTGTCCAGTGTCGTATCAACCTGCAGTCCAAGCGGATCAAATGCTTCTGTATGAAATGCTGTGTAATCTTCTGCAATTTCTTCAATACCGATACCACCAACACGGCTGACTGTATCTGTAAAATAGCGGTTAATAAAATCCGTCTTAAGACCGATTGCTTCAAAGATCTTTGCTCCCTGATAGGACTGGATCGTTGAAATTCCCATCTTGGATGCAATCTTAATAATTCCATGAATTACTGCTGAGTTATAATCATCTACTGCTGCATAATAATCTTTGTGAAGCAGATTAGACTCAATCAGCTGACGGATTGACTCATGCGCAAGATATGGATTAATCGCACATGCTCCATATCCAAGCAGTGTTGCAAAATGATGAACCTCTCTAGGCTCTCCACTTTCCAGAATCATCGCGACTGAGGTTCTCTTCTTTGTACGTACCAGATGCTGCTGCAGTCCGGATACTGCCAGAAGTGACGGGATTGCAACGTGATATTCATCTACCTCACGGTCTGTCAGAATCAAAATATTAGCGCCCTCGCGGATCACACGGTCAACTTCAATGAAGAGATACTCTATCGCCTTCTCAAGACTTGTGTTTTTATAATAAGTGATTGGAATCTCTGCAACTTTGAATCCATCCACTTTCATATTTTTAATTTTCATCAGATCGGTATTCGTAAGGATCGGATTATTGACCTTTAACACCTGACAGTTAATGGCTTTTTCTTCCAGAAGGTTTCCATCTTCTCCGATGTATACGGTTGTGGAAGTCACCACTTTTTCACGGATAGAGTCGATCGGCGGGTTAGTAACCTGTGCAAATAGCTGCTTGAAGTAGTTAAATAACGGCTGATGATCGGTTGCCAGTGCAGCAAGCGGTGTATCAATACCCATGGCGGACGTTCCCTCGCCGCCATTTTTTGCCATCGGTAAAATTGCATCTCTCAAAGATTCATAGGTATAACCAAATGCCTTCTGCATTCTCTGACGCTCTTCCTTGGTGTATTCCGGCACACGCTGGTTTGGAATCTTCAAATCTTTTAAATTTAACAGGTTGCGGTCAATCCATTCACCGTAAGGCTGTTTGCCTGCATAAGTTTCTTTTAACTCATCATCATCGATCACTCTTCCCTTTACGGTATCTACCAGAAGCATTTTTCCCGGACGAAGTCTCTCTTTTACCACGATTTTCGTCGGATCAATGTCAAGTACACCGACCTCAGAGGAAAGAATGAGGTAATCGTCATCTGTAATGTAATAGCGGGAAGGACGGAGTCCGTTACGGTCAAGCACCGCTCCCATAATATCGCCATCGGAGAAAAGAATGGATGCAGGTCCATCCCACGGCTACATCATCGATGCGTAATAATGGTAAAAATCTTTTATCTTCTGGGACATGAGGCTGTTGTTCGCCCACGGCTCCGGAATTAAGATCATAACAGCGAGC
>ENA-OQHI01000631-OQHI01000631.1-human-gut-metagenome-genome-assembly--contig:-NODE-631-length-21591-cov-4.581854_pt1 | contig 21591 bp, 18 predicted proteins | sample MGYA00242561_ERZ504713 | MGnify/ENA primary metagenome ERZ504713 (study PRJEB26092, sample SAMD00036217) | human gut metagenome | host: Homo sapiens | study: EMG produced TPA metagenomics assembly of... | reverse complement strand
GCTCGGCATGATAGTCTCTGGGATGCTCGTCCTGCTCCAGCTCGCTTTCCAGCTCAAGAGTACGATTCTCGTTGGTGGGTGAGGCTTCTTCCTCCTCGTCCTCCAGCTCGGCATGATAGTCTCTGGGATGCTCGTCCTGCTCCAGCTCGCTTTCCAGCTCCAGCGTGTGTTCCTCTGCAAGCGCTTCCTCCAGCGTCTCATCCACCGGCACAGTGTCAGACGAATCCTCCCAATCGGCAAAGCCGTCCGCATCCATTTCAAGACTGGTTTTCTCTATTTGCTCCTCAGCATCTTCTTCCTCATCGGAAAAATCATCATCCAGCAGCAGTTCATCCTCCCAAAGTTCCACGACAGCTTCACCTCCCCGAAAAAATATTTTTCTTTTTTTCAAAAACAGTTCCGATTTACACCCTGTATTTCTCCTATTAGTAGAGAAAGTAATCTTAGTACAAATTACACAGATTACTTATGAGGCGGTTTGCAGAGAAAAGGAGGATATGGAGCATGGAAAAGCAACCGAAAGACACGGTTGGCTTACAGCCAACGGAACCAAACACATTATATCAAGAACCAACCAATCACGCAAGGAGGATGCCTATGGAGCAGAACAAACGAGAACAGTTTATCATCCGCCGCATCGGCGGCACCACCTACAAGGTCAGAGTCGTGTTCAACGAAAGCGGCGGCGAGACCATGGAGGATAAAATTTTACGGATTGTACGCAATGATATGGTTACAAGTGACGGAACCTATGGTATAATGGAGACACCACAAATGAGCCGACAGTCTGAAAGGAGCGCATCATGAGCGTGAAACAGACTGAAAGCAAAATTACCGCTCTCTATGAGCGGCTGTCCCGTGACGATGACAATGCCGGGGATAGTAACTCCATCGTGAATCAGAAAAAATACCTCGAAAGCTATGCCCAGCAGAGAGGCTACACCAACTGTCGGCACTATACGGACGACGGATGGAGCGGCGGCAATTTTGAGCGGCCGGCATGGAAGCAGCTCATCGCGGATATTGAGGCAGGCAAAGTCGCCCATGTGATCGTCAAGGATATGAGCCGGGCAGGACGTGACTATCTGCAAACCGGCTTTTACACGGAGGTATTCTTCCGGCAGCACGGCGTTCACTTTGTTGCCATCGCCAACAGCGTGGACAGCGACGACCAGAACAGCAACGAGTTTGCCCCCTTCCTCAACATCATGAACGAATGGTATCTGCGCGACCTGAGCCGCAAGCAGAAAACCGCCATCCGGGTCAAGGGAGAATCCGGCAAGCCCACCACCAACTGTGCCATTTACGGTTACAAGAAAGACCCGGAGAACAAATACCACTGGCTGATCGACGAGGAGGCGGCTGCCGTGGTGCGGCGTATCTTCCAGCTGACCATCGAGGGCAAAGGCCCCTACGACATCGCCCGCATCCTGTTTGACGATAAGATCGACACGCCTGCGGTCTACTTCGGCAAGCAAAACAAGGGCGTCTGGAAAAGCAAGGAGGAATTTTCCAATCCCTATAACTGGAGCGGCTATGTCGTGGGACAGATCCTCTCCAAGCCGGAGTATATGGGGCATACGGTGAATTTTCGCTCCCACAAGCAGTCCTATAAAGATAAAAACGCCGTAATGAATCCCAAGGAGGATTGGCTGATCTTTGAAGATACCCACGAGGCCATTGTGGACAGAGAAACATGGGAGCTTGCCCAGAAGCTCCGCAAGACGCCCAAGCGCATCGACACGCTGGGGGAAGCGAATCCGCTGACCGGCCTTTTGTACTGCGCCGACTGCGGCGAGAAGATGTATAACCACCGCTCCAAAGGCGGCACGGAGAATAATCCCTATCCCTCTGATTTCTTCGATTGTTCCTCCTATACCCTCGCCCGCCAGAAAAGAACTGCCGCCTGCTGCGGCCATTATATCACGACCAAGGCCCTGCGTACCCTGATTCTGGACACCATCCGCACGGTCAGCACCTTCGCAATTTCCAATCAGGCAGCGTTTATGGAAAAGGTGCGCTCCGCCTCCCAGCTCCGGCAGACGGAAGCGGCCAAAGATGCCAAGCGAAAGCTGAGCAAGGACAAAAAGCGCATTGCCGAGTTGGACACCATCATCAAAAAGCTCTATGAATCCTTTGCTGTCGGACGCATCACCGATGAACGCTTTGACAGTCTGCTGGCGGATTACGAAGCCGAGCAAAAAACGCTGCAAGCCTCTGTCACAGAAGCGGAAGAAAGGCTGTCCGCTTTCGCAGAGGACAGTGCCCGTGTGGAGCAGTTTCTGGAGCTGGCAAGGAAGTACACGGATTTCTCCGAGCTGACCACGCCCATGATCAACGAATTTATTGAGAAAATCATCGTCCACGCCCCAGAGCGCATCGACGGCGACCGGGTGCAGGAGGTAGAAATTCACCTTCGCTTTATCGGGCAGTTTGAGCTTCCCGCGCCAGAGCTGACCGAGGAAGAAATCAAGCGGCAGGAGTTTTTGAAGAAAGAGCGCATTCGCAGCCGGGAGCGCTACCAGAAGTTGAAATCTGGGGAACGCACCGTGGGCGTTCCGGTTACGCTGACCTGCAAGTGCTGCGGGCAGGAATTTGCATCCAAGCGGACGAACACCCTGTTCTGCGGCCCCAACTGCCGTGCAAAATTCTACCGGCAGGAGGCGGCAGAGAGCCGCAGTCGGGCGTGTGCCTGCGAAAACTGCGGCAAGGAGTTTATCACAACAAGGTCAAACGTAAAGTATTGCAGTGACGATTGCAGGTACGAAGGTCATCTCAAGGGGCAGCGAGTGCGCAATGCCGCCCGGAGAGGTAAGGACACTCCCCCGGCCGTGCCGGAGAAAGAAGCGAAAACAGCATAAGAAAAGACGCAGACGGCGGCTTGCCCCAGATTGGGCAGGCCGCCGTTTTTGCGCAGAAATGGAGGTATCATGCGTATTTTTGAAATCGCAAAAGAGAATGTCAATCTGTGGGAAGCGGCAGAGCTGTATGGGATCAATGTGAACCGATACGGCAAAGCTCTCTGTCCCTTTCACAACGACCGGCACCCCAGCCTGTATGTGGCCGACGACCACTATTATTGCTTTGCCTGCGGGGAGCACGGGGATGTGATCGACTTTGTGGGCAGACTGTTTCAGCTTTCGCCCTATGATGCGGCACGGAAGCTGATGGCAGATTTTCATCTCAGCCCGGACAAGCCGCCCAGCGCAGCGGCGCTCCACGCAAAACGCATCCGAACAGAAGCACAGCAGCTCAGAGAAAACGAGCGGCTGTGCTTTTCTGTTCTATCCGATTATGCCCGTGTCCTGCGGAGATGGAAAGTGCAATATGCGCCCAAATCTTTGGAAGAAGCACCGGATGAGCGGCTTGTGGAAGCCTGCCGCAGCCTCGACCAGACAGAATACTACTTAGATATTCTGTGCGCCGGAGATTCCCATGAACGTGCCGAAGTCGTTCAGCAGCAGATGTCGGACGGCAAACTGGACAGGCTGCGGCAGCGCTTAGAGAAAATTCACGAGGAGGAAATCGAAGATGGATATGACCGTACAAGCGTGGCTTGATTGGTACGACGGCAGGCACATCAACGAAGTGCTGTTCTGCCAGCAGTTTTTGGACAAGCACCCCATGAAATGTGTGCGTGGGCGGCTGTTCACGGTGGATGGGCTGATTGAGGACGAGGGACAAATCGGCAATCTCATTCTGGAGGAAATCTCCGGAGTTCTGACCTCCGGGCTGTCCAAAGTTGTGACAAATCTGCTTGCCAGCATCAAGCTGCAAGCGTATTCGCCGCCGCTGCCCATTGAAACCGACCGCATCCATGTTGCCAACGGAACGTACTTCATGGACGGCAGCTTTACCGCCGACAAGAGCTACTGCAACAACCGATTGACCGTCTCTTATAATCCCAATGCACCTGCACCAAACCGCTGGCTGCAATTCCTGTCCGAGCTGCTGCAACCGGAGGACATTCCCACCTTGCAGGAGTTTCTCGGTTACTGCTTGCTGCCCACCACCAAGGGGCAGAAAATGCTCATGCTCATCGGCAAGGGCGGCGAGGGCAAAAGCCGCATCGGGCTGGTCATGCGCTCGCTGTTGGGCGACAGCATGAATACCACCAGCATCCAGAAGGTGGAGAGCAACCGGTTCAGCCGTGCGGATTTGGAAAACAAGCTCCTGATGGTAGATGACGATATGGATATGAGCGCCCTGCCCAAGACCAATTATATCAAATCCATTGTGACTTCGGAGTGCAAGATGGATATGGAGCGCAAGGGCGTTCAGAGCTATCAGAGCCAGCTCTATGTCCGCTTTCTCTGCTTCGGCAACGGTGCGCTGACAGCCCTGCACGATAAGTCCGACGGTTTCTTTCGCCGCCAGATCGTGCTGACCACCAAAGACCGGCCCGCAGACAGAGCGGACGATCCGTTTCTGGTGGACAAGCTGCTGTGGGAAAAAGAGGGCATCTTCCTCTGGTGTCTGGAGGGGCTGCACCGGCTGATCGGGAACAACTATCAGTTCAGCATTTCGGGCAAGGCCAGAGAAAATATGGAGACGGTCAAGCGCAGCAGCAACAATGTGATCGAGTTTCTGCAATCCGAGGGCTATATCCGCTTTCGGGCAGACAGCGAGGCCAGCTCCAAGGCGCTGTATGAGGCGTATCAGCGTTGGTGCGAGGACAATGCGCAAAAGCCCATGTCTGCCAACCGTCTCAGTTCCGAGCTTGCACAAAATGAGCGGCTTTACAATGTGGAGGCCACCAACAATGTTCATGTCGGCGGCAAGCGGGTGCGTGGTTTTGTGGGCATTGAAGTGGTCAATCCGCTGCCGTAGTGAAAACGAGGAATGGACTTCAAAATTGCCGTACACGCCGTACACTCTGTACGGCATTTTTCAACTTCATCCGCAAAATACGATTTTGCTTGTGTGTTTCGTGAAGCAATTCACGGCAGTGTGAAAAATTGACTGTTGAATCAACAGCTGGCACGCAAAACCGGCGTACAGAAGCGTACGGAAGCCGTTTTAGCCGTACACGGGCGGCTCAATTTTTCATCCCTGAAATCAATCCTTGTGAAATTCATGAAAATTTTCACCGCAAGCCGAATGCAATGCACCGCCCGGTGATTTACGGAAGTGAGAATCCACTGCACCGGAATGCGGTATATCCCACCGTTCCGCATGACCTCACGCAGAATGATGAAGCCGGTAGGGTGCTGTTGCGAACAGAGCATCACGAATGGAAATCTGAGCGGATTTGCGGCATGGCAGATTTTTCACCGCAAGGCGTACACAGTTCACTTACTTAAAAAACAATATCACGAAAATATGGAGGTAAAAATTGATGAAATCCAATCTGAGAAATGAGATCAAGTCGTACATCGTCCGTCAGGGAATGACCATGCAGGAGGTAGTCGATCTGCTGCGGGACGAACACGGCTGGTCTGACAGCGTATCTAACCTGTCCAACAAGCTCCAGCGGGAGTCCCTGCGGTATGTTGAAGCCGTTCAGCTTGCCGATGCGCTGGGCTATGAAATCGTCTGGCAGAAACGAAGATAAGGAGGGCTTTCGCATGATGACAGATACAGAAAAGAAGCTGTTGCAGGCGCAGCACCGGTTGGAAGAAGCGCAGGCACGGGATCGGGTCAAGGAACGAAAGATACGAACGCGCAGGCTCATTCAGGAGGGTGCGATTCTGGAAAAGGTGCTGCCAGAGGTGCGCACGATGGAACCGTCTGTGCTGGAGGGGTATCTTTCACGGAAGCTGGGAAAACAAATCTAAATTTCAGATGGGAGGTCTCCGGGAAACCGGGGGCCTTCCTCTTTTTTCTCCCGAAGGGCGCACTTACTCACCACCCTAGAGGGCAGTGGTATTTCCTGCGGAAATCGTGCGCTCTGCGAGGCGGATGTGGCTTCTGCGGAAGCCTCCAGACAATGCCGCAGCCCTTGCGGGTGCTGCTGTCATCGTCTGCGCAGGTCGCAGTTGTTTCTACTTTGGAAACAGTCTGCTCCCTGCCCGCACAAACCTGCCACCGGCAGCTTTGTTTGCGGCTATGACCCGAAGCTCAGCTTCGGGTCATTTTCTCTTTTGCGAAAGAGAAACAGAAAAAAGAAAGAACGAGGTGAAGAAGATATGGCGATTTATCATCTGGAAGCAAAGGTGGTCAGCCGGGGCGCAGGCCGCTCCGCCGTGGCCGCTTCCGCTTATCTGAGCTGCTCCCGTCTATATAACGATTACGACGGGATACAGCATGACTACACGAGAAAGCAAGGGCTTGTCTGGCAGCAGATATTTCTGCCGGAATATGCCCCGCAGGAATGGAAGGACAGGGAAAAGCTCTGGAACGCCGTGGAGGAAGTAGAGACTGCCAAGGACAGCAGACTTGCCCGTGAGTTCGTTGTGGCCCTGCCCATTGAGCTAAACCGGGAACAGCAGATCGAGCTTCTGCAAAATTTTATCCACGAGCAGTTCGTGGCGGAAGGGATGTGCGCCGATGCTGCCATCCACGACACTGACGGTCGCAATCCTCATGCCCACATTCTCCTGACGGTGCGCCCGCTGGATGAGCAGGGCAAGTGGCAGTACAAAACCGAGAAGGAATACCTCTGCATGAGAAACGGCGAGGAATGCGGCTTTACCGCTGCTGAGTTCCGGACGGCACAGAACGAGGGTTGGGAGAAACAATACCCCTACAAGATCGGCAAAAAGAAGGTGTATATGACGCCATCTGCTGCCGAGGCGCAGGGACTTGTCCGAGCGGACAAGCATCCCAAAAGCACCCGCTACGGCAGGCAGAATCCCCTCGCCGAACGCTGGAACAGCGAAGAACAGCTTGTTGTATGGCGGGCGGCATGGGCGGATGTAACCAACCGCCAGTTGGAGATGTACGGACACGACGAGCGTATCGACCACCGCAGCAACGCCGCACGGGGTCTGGATGAGCAGCCCACCATCCATGAGGGTGTGACGGCACGGGCACTGGAGCGGAAAGGGATCATCGCTGACCGCTGCGAGATTAACCGGCAGATCAAGGCGGACAATGCCCTGCTGCGGGAGCTGAAAGCTGCCGTCAAAAAGCTGGGGCAGGCGGTGAAGAATACCCTCCCGGCCATTGCCGAGGCCATGGAGAATCTGCGTAAAAATCTGCTGCTGTTCTGCTATCAGCTGGGGTATCTCCGCAAGGGCAAGGAACGCCTAAACACTTCGCTAAATACGCTGCGCCCTGCCCTCACACAGTACAATCAGCTGGCAAAGGATATTCGGGATAAGGCGAAAGAGCGCCGCAGCCTGCTTTCCGAGAAAAAGGCTCTTTCCGCTGTCCATGTATTCCGACACCGGGAACTGGCGGCAAAGATTGCGGCACTGACAGAGGATTTGGAGGAACTGCGTTCGGAAAAGAATCTGCTTCTGGCGTCGCTGGCATATACCGAGGACGATGTCGCCGATAAATTTCCCAAAGACATTGCTACCATGAAGCAGAGCCTGAAACGGCTGGAAGAACAGGGGCAGAAATATTCCACCGAGCTGGACGCTGCCCTGAATGAGTATGCCGGGCTTCGGGAGCAGGCCCAGGGCTTCAACCCGGTGCAGTTGTATGAAACAAGGCAGGCCATCCGCCCCGGCAAGGAGCAGGAAGCGGAGAACCGAGCACAGCAGGTTTACGGCGAGAAGTACAACCTGCTGCTGATGTTTGACAGCAAAAAAGCGGTGTCCCGGATGCTGGACGAAGATGCTGAACGGCAGAATGTGCGGAGACTGGTACGGCTGGCGCATAAGGAGCAGCAGACTTTTCAAAAGGAAAAAAGTGCGCAGGAACGGTAACACACTGTTCCCGTTTTTGAAGATATTGCAAGTTGAATTAGCAAAATGGGGTTGACTTGAGAGAAAAATGGGGGTATAATTTTCTTGTTTTAGATATAGCTATAGGTTAGATATATCTAACCATGTGTCGTGTTGATTTATGCGACATTTTATTTACTGCGGCGGTTAGCGATTGCTAACTGTTGTGAAGAGAATCTAGGAGGAAAGATATGAGTACCAAAACCAACAAGCTGAAAACCAAAGACCTGATCGTTGCTGGAGCCTTCGCCGCCCTTTATGTGGCGGTACTATTTGCGGTGGTGACTGTTATGGGGTTTGTCCCCATCCTTTATCTCATCGCTCCGTTTGTAAACTCGGTCATTTTAGGGTGCATTTACATGATGTATGTTATGAAAGTACCAAAAACCGGAGCAATTCTGATTCTTTCGGTGGCTGTAGGACTTCTCACTTCCACTGGCGGTGTGTGGGTATCTCTGATTTGGTGCCTCGCTCTTGGAATTGTAGCAGAGTTGATTGCCCGCGCAGGAAATCATAAGTCCAAGAAATCCTACATACTCAGCTATGTTGTTTTTGCCTGCTCCAGCATGTCTCCTTTCTGGATGCTGGCTTACGCCAAACCGGCTTTTCTTCAGTCCTGCGAAGCTTATTATGGGGCCGACTATGCCGCAACGCTGGATAAGTTCACCCCGAGCTGGATTATTCTGGTTCTGATTGGAATCGCCATGTTGGGCGGTCTGATTGGTGGACTGATTGGTTCCAAGCTTTTGAAAAAACATTTCCAAAAGGCGGGTGTGGTTTAATGCAGCTGATTGAAGCTGCCCAGCAGCCCATCCTTCGAATCGACGCCCGCACAAAATTTGCGCTGCTCTTCGGGGTGGGAATATCATCATTGATGTTCCCACCCCTGTGGCTGGAGGCAACCACTTTTGTTCTGATGGCGTTGCTTTTGACACTAAATAGGCGAATAAAAACCTCCGCAAAATTTACTGCTGCATTCCTCATTATGCTTCTGTTGGACTGGACACTGTCATTAAAAGTCAGCGGCGGCTTTGCAGCACTGTTTTTTTCTCTTGTAAGACTGGGAAGACTTATGCTCCCGATTTTTATGGCAGGAATACTGCTGATGAAAACTACTTCTGTAAGCGAGTTTATGCTTTCTTTTGAGCGGATGCATCTGCCAAATAAACTGATCATACCCTTGTCAGTTATGTTCCGCTTCATCCCGACGATTTCCGAGGAGTGGCACAGTATCCGGGACGCCATGCGTTTTCGGGGGATTGGCATTTCTGTGCGTTCTGTGCTGACAAAGCCAATGATGACGCTGGAATATACGATGGTGCCGCTGCTGATGTCAACCGCTACGATTTCTGACGAGCTGGCGGCGGCTTCCCTCTCCCGTGGACTGGACGCTGATACCAAACGTACCTGCATTGAGGATATAAGGCTGCGGACGCAGGATTTCCTGTTGATCCTGTTTTCCTTTGTAATTGCTGCAACGGGAGGGATGGTATGATTGAATTAAAGCAAGTTACCTTCCAATATGATAATGCCCCCGAAAACGCACACAGCATCCGAAATATCAATTTAACTATACAAAACGGAGAGTGCGTTGTCCTTTGCGGACGAAGCGGCTGCGGAAAAACAACGATCACCCGATTGATTAACGGTCTCATTCCACATTACTACGAAGGAGTTTTGTCGGGTTACGTTTCCGTTGATGGAGCAGAAATCAAAAAACAGAAGCTTTCTAAAATTTCACAGCATGTTGGTTCGGTATTTCAAAATCCCCGCAGCCAGTTCTTTAATGTGGATACAACATCGGAGCTGGCGTTCGGATGTGAAAATCAGGGACTACCCAAGGAAGATGTGCTGGAACGAATCGCGGATGCGGCGAACCATTTTTGCTTGAACGGTTTGCTGAACCGGAGTATTTTTGAGCTTTCCGGCGGTGAGAAACAACGGATTGCATGCGCCAGCGTTTATGCGGTTCATCCGGATATTTTTGTTTTGGATGAGCCGTCTTCCAACTTGGACCCCGCTTCCATTCAGCAACTGAAAGATGTTTTGCTGAAGCTGAAAGCGGAAGGAAAAACACTGGTGATTTCCGAACACCGTCTGTATTACCTTCTGGATATTGCCGACCGCTTTATCTGGCTCGATCAGGGCGAAGTTCGCTCCGTATATACCAGAGAAGAGATTCTTGCATTCAGCCCGGCACAGATTTCGGCCATGGGACTGCGGGCGCTGGACTTGAAGCAGGTGGAAAGTGAAGCAGTGCATTTGAAACATCCTGAGCATGAATTTACGTTTCAAAAGCTGGAGTGTAAAGTATCCGGTCACAGCGTGCTGCATATCAAATCCCTACAAATCCCTGCTGGAGAGATTGTTGCGGTGATCGGTCACAACGGGGCTGGAAAATCAACGTTTGCCGGGTGCCTTTGCGGAATCCGGAAACATACTGGCAAGGTTTTTTATGACAGAACAGAACGAAACGCCAAAAAGCGCCTGAAAGAAAGCTATATGGTCATGCAGGATGTAAACCACCAGCTGTTTACGGAGAGTGTGCGGGATGAAGTGACTCTGAATATTCCGGAGGAACAATCGGAACAGGCAGAAAACATCCTGAAACAGATGGGGATTGCCGAACTTGCGGAATGCCATCCTCTGGCACTGTCCGGAGGGCAGAAACAGCGGGTTGCCATTGCAAGTGCACTGTGTGCGGGAAAGAAAATCCTGATCTACGATGAACCTACCAGCGGGCTGGATTATGAAAGTATGCGCTGCGCATGTACTTTAATCCGGGATACTTCCCGGCAGGCGGAGTTATCTCTTGTGATTACCCATGATCTGGAATTTATCATGGCCTGCTGTACCTGTGTACTGCATATTGACCATGGAACAGTCAAAGCATTTTATCCCCTTGACAGCAGAGGAAAAGCAAGAGTAAAAAAAGAATTTCTATTACAGGAAGAAAGTGAGGAGGAATTATGAGCAAGCAGAAGCCCAAAACGGGGATGGGAAGGATGATGCAGCTGGCAATGACAAAAAAGCCTTTGGTGATTGCCTCTGTCATCTTGTCCTCACTGGCGGCGGTGGCCAGCTTTATCCCTTATATTGCAATTTATTTTATTATCCGGCAGATTTTAGCCGTATATCCGAACCTGAGCGCATTGGGACAGACCAGCCTGTTTTCCTATGGCTGGATGGCACTGGGCGGCGTTGCGGCGAATATTCTTCTGTATTTTGTAGCCCTTATGTGTTCCCATCTGGCGGCTTTCGGCACGCTATATGAGTTAAAGGTGAATTTCCTTTCCCATTTGGCAAAGGTGCCTCTTGGATTTCATGTGATGATCGGAAGCGGTAAACTGCGGAAAATTACGGATGAGAACATTGAAAATGTCGAGAAATTTATTGCGCATCAGCTTCCGGATATTGTAGCCGCATTTGTTTCTCCTGTTGTGATGGCTGTGATTCTGTTGAGTGTGGACTGGCGGCTCGGCCTGGCCTCAATTGTTGGAGTAATTATTGCTTTTATCATTCAGAGTATCGCCTACGGCCGGGAAGGCGCCAGAAAAATGATGGATGAGTACCAGCACTCGTTGGAAAACATGAACAACGCCGCAGTAGAGTACATCCGTGGAATTTCAGTCGTCAAAGCATTCAAGCAGACTGTTTATTCCTTTCACCGGCTGCACGAGACCATCAAAGAATATACTTCTGTGGTCATTCCATATACGCTGAGCTGGGAAAACATGATGTCCGCTTTTATGACGATTATCAACCATATTTATCTTCTCCTTTTACCGGTAGGGATTTTGATCGGCATGAATACCGGGGATTTTAAGGATTTTGCTTCACGCTTTATTTTTTATCTGGTATTCGTACCGTCCATTGCGGGCATTCTTTCCAAAATCATGTATGTCAACTCCGATGCCATGCGGATTGCCAACGGTGTAGAGGCAATGGATCAGATTCTGGCTGAGCCGGAACTGAAACAGCCGCCGGTTCCTAAAACAACGGATCGCTATGATGTCAAGTTTGAAAATGTGTCATTCTCCTATGAGAAAGACAAAGAAAAACAGGCGATTTCCAATGTGAGCTTCCATGCACGGCAGGGCGAAGTAACAGCGATTGTAGGACCTTCCGGCGGCGGAAAAAGTACGATTGCCCATCTCATTCCACGATTCTTCGATGTGGATCAGGGTACTGTTTCCATTGGCTCGGTGGATATCCGGCAGATGGAAAGCCGATATCTGATGGAACAGGTCAGCTTCGTATTTCAGGATGTCTATCTGTTCAAACAGAGTATCCGTGATAATATCAGGCTTGGGAACCAGAATGCCAGCGATGAACAGATCCAGGCGGCCGCGAAAGCCGCCCAATGCCACGACTTTATCATGGCGCTGCCAAATGGCTATGATACGGTCATCGGAGAACAGGGTATCCATTTAAGCGGCGGCGAGCAGCAGCGGATTGCTATCGCCCGTGCCATTGTAAAGGATGCCCCTGTGATAGTGCTGGACGAGGCAACCGCCTTTGCCGATCCTGAAAATGAGCATTTGATTCAAAAGGCGTTTGAAAAATTGATGCAGGGGAAAACGGTAATCATCATCGCACACCGCCTTTCCACAGTTCGTAACGCCGATCATATCATTGTGATGGATAACGGGCGTGTAGCGGAAGAAGGCAGCCATGACGCCCTCCTGCAAAAAGGCGGACGGTACGCATCTATGTGGAAAACCTACAATGAAACAGCCAGTTGGACAATGGAAAAGGAGGTGCCGGTCAATGGGTAAGAAAAAATCAACCGTTCAGGATGCGCTGATGCTGACAGACAAAGGCTATCGGGACTTAAAAAAAGCGATTGCCGCCTGCACGCTGACAAATTTCTCCATGTTTATTCCAGCTATGGTGATGCTTCAGGTCGTCATGGAACTTCTAAAACCGTTTACCGGCGGGAGCATCTCATGGACAAATATGTGGATTTATTTCGGACTCGGCATCATCGGCGCAGTAATCGTATTTCTCTGCAACAAAAACGACTATAAAAAGACCTATGTAGCCTCTTACATGGAAAGCGAAAATACAAGGATTGCTTTGGCAGAACACATCCGCAAACTGCCTATGAGCGTGTTTAATTCCAAAAACCTTTCGGAGCTTACGACAAATCTCATGGGCGATGTAGCCACTTCCGAACATGTACTGAGTCATGTGTATCCGCAGATTATCTCCAATGTGATCACGATTACGGTTGTCTGCAGTATGTTTGCCTTCTATGACTGGCGTATGGCACTCGCTATTTTTATTTCCGTGCCGGTTGCTTTTCTCATTATTTTTGCGAGCAGACGGATTCAGGAGCGGCTTGGAAAAAAGCATGCGCAGGCAAAACTGGAAGCTTCCGAACAGGTTCAGGAATACATTGAGGGAATCAAGGGGGTGAAAGCCTGCAATCTGGACAGTCAGCAGTTTCAGGCTCTGGAAAAAGCGCTGCGCCCCATGAAAAACCTTGCAATTAAATTTGAATTTGGTTCGGGGGTTTTTGTGACAGGCGCGCAGATGCTCGTGCAATCCGGCATCGGGCTTACCGTGTTTGCGGGAACTTCTCTGCTCCTGAACGGCAAAATTGAGCTTGTCCCAATGCTGCTTTGCCTGCTGATCGTCACCCGAATTTACGGGCCGATTATTACAGAACTGACTCTGCTGCCGGAGCTATTCTATCATCAGATTGCCATCCGCAGAATGAGAACCCTGATGAATATTCAGCCGATGGAAGGCGATACTGAAAAACCAGTAAAGGAATATGATATCGAACTGAAAAATATCAGCTTCCGCTATAATCCGCAGGGCGAGGAAACCATAAAAAATGTGAATGTTACGATTCCAGCAGGCGCAATCACGGCTCTGGTTGGCCCCAGCGGAAGCGGCAAGAGCACGCTTTCCCGTCTGATTGCACGCTTTTGGGATGTCAATAAAGGACAGGTGGAAATCGGCGGCATTGACGTGAAAGAGCTTGATCCGGAACACTTGATGGAATACATGTCCTTTGTATTTCAGGATGTGGTACTTTTCAACGACACTGTCTACAATAACATTAAAATAGGAAATATGAACGCAACCGAAGAACAGGTGCTTGCGGCGGCAAAGGCTGCGCGCTGTGATGAGTTTATTGACAAAATGCCGGATGGTTATCAGACTGTTCTGGGAGAAAACGGAAGTACCCTTTCCGGCGGTGAACGGCAGCGCCTGTCCATTGCAAGAGCTTTACTAAAGGACGCTCCGATCGTACTTTTGGATGAAGCAACAGCCAGCCTTGATCCGGAAAGTGAATCCTGTATTCAGCAGGCGATCGGCCGCTTAATACAGGGGAAAACCGTTCTTGTTATTGCACACAGACTCCGTACCATTGCAAAGGCCGACAAAATCATCGTGCTGGACGATGGCAAAGTCATAGAGCAAGGAACACACAGTGAACTGATGGAGCAAAATGGGCTTTACAAAAGGCTGTATACCATTCAGCAGGAAAGCCTTGGCTGGAGCGTATAAATGTTTGCTATTATGTAAGCCGCCGATATTTTAATATTGAGTAACCTGCAAGCCGACTGCAATAATACAGTCGGCTTGCTTGGCGTTTCGCAGAATCATTAGCAAATTTATTTGTCTTTACAATATGGGTAAAATGCCCTTGACAAATCTCGTCTCAGAAGCGTATTCTTGAAACCTATGCGAAGCAGAACGGCTTTTCCAATCTGCAATGGTACACAGATGACGGTTATTCTGGGGCGAACTTCCAAAGACCCGGTTTTCAAGCCATGCTTGCGGACATTGAAGCCGGAAAAGTCGGCACCGTTATCGTCAAGGATATGTCACGGTTAGGGCGAAACTATCTGCAAGTGGGAATGTATACGGAAATGATTTTCCCACAGAAAGGCGTCCGCTTTATCGCTATCAATGACGGAGTGGACAGCGCACAGGGCGACAATGATTTTGCCCCTCTGCGGAACATTTTTAACGAATGGCTGGTGAGAGATACGAGCAAGAAAATCAAAGCAGTAAAACGGTCTAAGGGTATGAGCGGGAAGCCCGTCACGAGCAAACCCGTATACGGCTACTTTATGGACGAGGACGAAAATTTTATCATTGACGGGGAAGCCGCCCCTGTTGTGCGGCAGATTTACAGCTTGTGCCTTGCCGGGAACGGGCCGACCAAGATAGCCCGTATGCTCACAGAGCAGGAGATCCCCACGCCGGGAACGCTGGAATACCGTCGGACGGGAAGCACCCGCCGCTACCACCCCGGCTATGAGTGCAAGTGGGCGACCAATACCGTGGTACATATCCTTGAAAACAGGGAGTACACGGGCTGTCTGGTAAACTTCAAGACGGAGAAGCCGTCCTACAAGACCAAGCACAGCGTAGAGAACCCCATTGAGAAACAGGCGATTTTCGAGAACCACCATGAGCCTATCATTGACACCCAGATGTGGGAGCGTGTGCAGGAGTTACGCAAGCAGCGCAAACGCCCGAACCGCTATGATGAAGTGGGCTTATTCTCCGGCATACTCTTTTGTGCCGACTGCGGCAGCGTCCTTTACCAGCAGCGTTACCAGAACGCCACCCGCAAGCAGGATTGTTATATCTGCGGGAGCTACAAGAAGCGTACCCGTGACTGTACGGCGCACTTTATCCGCACCGACCTGTTGACCGCCGGAGTGACCGACAATCTGCGGAAAGTCACCAGCTATGCAGCGAAGCACGAAGCCCGGTTTATGAAGCTGCTGATCGAGCAGAACGAGGACGGGGGCAAGCGCAGGAACGCCGCAAGGAAAAAGGAGCTGGAAGCCGCCGAGAAGCGTATCAGCGAGTTATCCGCTATCTTCAAGCGGCTGTATGAGGACAGCGTGACCGGGCGCATTTCAGACGAGCGTTTCACGGAGCTGTCGGCAGACTATGAAGCCGAGCAGAAAGAACTGAAAGAGAGAGCCGCCGCTATCCGGGCAGAGCTTTCCAAAGCGCAGGAAGCCACGGTAAACGCAGAAAAGTTTATGAATGTTGTCCGCAAGTACACCAGCTTTGAAGAACTTACCCCTACCCTTTTGCGTGAGTTTGTGGAGAAAATCGTTGTGCATGAGTGCAGCTATGACGAGAACGGCACACGCAGACAGGACATTGATATTTATTACTCTTTCGTTGGCAAGGTAGACCTGCCCGAATGACCGCCCGACCTATCCGGCGCAATGCGCAAACGCCGGATAGGAACGGCAAAATTTTTTACACTTCTACTACTTCTTTATCACACATCAGCAAATAGCGCTGGTTGTGAACTATCAGCTGATAGGGCGAGGCGGTGTGCTCGGCGGATTTGTGCAGCTGCTTGTCGGCTCCGTACTTGTTGTAGTCAAAAGTTATCTGTCGATTCTTTTCGATGGCGTCGTCGATCACTTCAATATTATAGAAGAGAGACGGATTTTCCGTCTTGCAGCGGTCGGTAACGGAAAAAATATTTTTTATGTGTGAGCGAAAATATATATTCGAAAGCCCGCAAATGCGCTTTATCAGATCTTCAGAGTGCTTGGCGGTGATATATTTGCTGCACAGAATGCCGTCGATGAGCATACGAAGCTCGGAGTCCTCAAACAATCTGCTGCCAAGATAGCTCCCGCGGTGGTCGGATTCTATTTCAATGCCGGTTTCTTTGAGAAGCGATATGTTTCTGCCGATTGTTTTTCGGTCTATATTGATTCCGTAGTCGTGATCAAGGTGTTCGGCTATGTCGTTTTGTGTGAGCGGATGCTCGAAGTCGCTGTAGGTTTCAAATATCTCTTTAATGCGTGTCAGAGCCAACTTTTTGGATTCAGGACTGTACATGTTCTTTTCACCTCGGCTATATTATACCTGTAACAGTGTACCATATTTGTCCCATTGCTGCAATTGTGAGCTGTCTTTTTATGATAGTTCGCCCCGATTTTGTCCCATTGCTTTTAGTATTTTAATGATTAGAATGTGCTGCCTTCTCGGCTATGTGTGTCTTTAGAACAATATTTATATATTGAGATAACGAACAATCGTCATCCTCTGCCAAAATTCGTAATGTTTCCAAAATATCACTGTCAATAGTTATGCTTATTTTTTCTTTCAATGGTTTCAAAGCTATCACCTCTAGAATAATTATACGCTGAAATCTTATTTACTATTTACAAGTAGGATAAAGTAGGAAAAATAATACCGTTGGTTATCAACAAAAAATATTAAGAGGTGATTTGGAATGAAGTATTGTTCAAAGTGTGGAAAGGAAATTATGGACAAAGCGATGATTTGTCCGGCTGTGGTTGTGCACAGGAAAACAATGTGCAAAATAATGTGCAGGGAAATAGTGTTCCGCAAATTAAGGAAGCTTTAAGTGACATTCAAAAGGAAGTTTGGAGTAACAGTGGATGGTCACTTTTGGGCTTTTTTATTCCTATTGTAGGACTTATTCTTTATTTAGTTTATAAAAACTCAGCAAATAATTTTTAAGTGTTAAAATGCAGGGCGTCACCATACTCAAACTGTGTGCTCTACTTTATAGATTGAAATAGTTATCATGTTTAATAAACCGAGCAGTAAGACTTAAATCTTACTGCTCGGTTGCCTTTATTTTTATATCTTTTACTTCTCGTCTCTCCAGTTCTTGACTTCGCTGAGAAGCCAGTTCGCCCATTCGTCAACGCCTTCGCCTGTCTTGGCGCAGATCATGAATACCTTGGCGTTCGGGTTGCGGCGCTTTATATATTCCTTGCACTTCTCGACATCAAAGTCGAAATAGGGGAGAACATCAATCTTGTTGATGATAACAACATCGCATATGGAGAACATCAGGGGATATTTGAGCGGCTTGTCGTCGCCCTCGGGTACGGAGAGGATCATCGCATTTTTAACGGCTCCCGTGTCGAACTCTGCGGGGCAGACGAGGTTGCCGACATTTTCGAGTATTGCGAGTTCAACATCGCCGGTTTCGAGTCCGTCAAGACCCTGTCTTGTCATCTCCGCGTCGAGGTGGCACATTCCGCCGGTGTGCAGCTGAATTGCCTTGACTCCCGTCTCGGCGATTCTCTTCGCGTCAACATCACTGTCTATGTCCGCCTCCATAACGCCTATCTTGACTTTGTCTTTCAGCGCGGCGATAGTTGCCTTGAGGGTCGTTGTCTTACCGGCTCCGGGCGAGGACATGAGGTTGAGCAGGAATACGCCCTTCTCTTTGAGCTCGCGGCGCAATTTGTCCGCCTGCTCGTCGTTATTTTTAAACACGCTCTGCTTGATTTCGAGAATTCTTACTTCGTCCATGTTTTTTCACCTGTTTTCAGATTGTTTTATTATATTTTATCCCGTTACGGCGGCGGTGTCAACAAATCTGCGCCGTATTTTACATATCATTCATATAAGACGCCCCGCTCTGTCGAACGGGGCAACTGTTATTTGTTGAGTATTGATATTGCGTCGCTTATGGTCTTTTCGTGCGCCGCCATGCCGTATTTGTCGACCTCTTTTTTGTCCTCCTCGCCGTGGGTCAGGCAGCCCGCGCCGCCTATGCAGCCGCCGGTGCACGCCATACCCTCTATGAAGTTTGCGTCGAGCATACCCTTGCTCTTTCTGAGCAGAGCCGCGCGGCACGCCTCGATTCCGTCGCAGGAGCAGGCTTTGAGATCAAAGTCCTCAATGCCGTGTTCCTTGAGTCCCTGCGCCACAGCATCGGCAAGACCGCCGCAGCGGGCGAATATTCTGCCGAAATACGATGCGTTGTCAAGAACATCTTCGGAGAGGGTCATTATATCAATATCTCTGCTGTCGAACAGAGCCTGAAGCTCTTCGAAAGTCATCGCCGCGTCAACATAGGGCTTGACCTCGTCCTTCTGAACCTCCGCTTTCTTTGCCGTGCAGGGACCGATAAATACGACCTTGCAGGGCGCCTCATGTTCTTTGATATATTTGGATATAGTCGCCATGGGGGAAAGATTGTGGGAAATGAACGGCTTGAGATCCGGGAAGGATTTTTCGATGTAGTTGACAAACGCGGGGCAGCATGAGCTTGTTAAGAAGCCTTTCTCCGCCAGCTCTTCGGACTCCGCATATGCGACCATGTCTGCGCCGAGAGCGGCTTCGATAACCGTGTGGAAGCCAAGCTCCTTGAGTCCCTTTATGACCTGACCGAGCTTCGCGTATGTAAACTGGCTCGAAATCGAGGGCGCAACAACTGCGAACACTTTGTATTTAGTGTTGTTCTCGCTCTTCTTTATAATATCAATAACGTCGAGCATATATGACTTGTCCGTTATCGCACCGAACGGGCACTGGTAGACGCACGCGCCGCAGGATATGCACTTGTCGTAGTTTATCGCCGCCGCTTTGTTCTCGTTCATGCTGATAGCCTTTATCTTGCACGCCATCTCGCAGGGACGCTTGCGGTTTATAATCGCGGTGTAGGGGCAGACTCTGGAGCACGCGCCGCACTCCTTGCATTTTGTCTTGTCGATATGCGCAACGTGCTCGCGGTCAAAAGAGAGTGCGCCGAAGCGGCAGACATCCTCACAGCGATGGGCGAGGCATCCACGGCAGGCGTTGGTGACCTCGTATCCGCCCATGGGACACTCGTCGCAGGCGATGTCGATAACCTCTATAATATTCGGGTTGCTGCCGATAGCTATCTTGACTCGCTCGCTGAGTATCGCTCTTTCTTTGTAGACACAGCAGCGCATTGTCGGCGTGTTGCCGGGAACAATAGTTTTTGGTATTTCGAAAAGATTTTCAAGCAGCGTACCGTTCCAAGCAAGCCGCGCGACTTCGCGCAGGACTTTATATTTAAGATACTGTACCTTAGTGTCGAATTTTCTCATTGATATCCCCCTTAGAAATAGCTGACTTTGACTCTCTTGCCCATCTCTTTGAGGCAGGCACAGAGCTCCTTGACAAGGTTCATTTTTATATTGAAATTGATAGGCAGATCGGGATTCTGATGAGCCGGGTTGACGGCTCTGCCGACATAGAAGTTGATGTCGGTAGCCTCCTCGAACAGCATGCGGCATATGAGCGAAGCGCCGTCGCGCTTGAAGCCCCATTCCTCATACAGTTCATTCTTGCCTAACGCATCTTTGGCATACTCAATGACCTTGTTTATCGTTATGACTCCCTCGGTCACCAGATCAACGCCCTCGATCTCAGCAATCGGCGGAACGTCGCTCTGCTCAAAATTGAGGCTCGCCTTGAGCGGCTTGCCCAGATATTTGGCGGCGATGGACGAAGTAGTGCCGCCGCAGATGATGTGCTTGCCCTCTTTTGAGAAGAAGAGCGACATCATTCGGTCGCAGTCGTCGGGATTGCGCGGCGGGCCGAAGAGAAGGTTCATCGGTTCGCGCTTGCGTATCTTGACAACGCAAGCAGTCGCATCGTCTCCTGGATGACCGCCGTAGAGCTTGTCGCACTCGTCAACGAGCATCGTCGAAAGCGTTTTCGCCGTGTATCCGACAGGCACAAGCCCAGACATGAAGTCCGCGATATCGTCGCGCTTCCAGCCGAAGTTGAAAGCCGTTCCGATTCCCGCGTGCGGGCATCCGTCACTCATCGCGACGAAAACATCGCCCTCCTGAAGCTTTATCTGCGACTTGAAAATGTTCTTTCCGCCGATGTTCAGCTCCGTCTCCGTATATTTAAACGGCTCGCAGTCGCGTATCATTATAACATGCGGGTTGTCGTATTGGATTATCTCAGCAGTCTCGTTGTTTATAAGATGTATGATGGTGAAGGTCGAATATGCGACTCCGCGCACCGAGCATATCGGCAGGGTGGCGGCTATGGTCGCCACGCACTCTTCGAGCGGCAGACCTTCAGCCATCATCGTTGATATTATTTTTGAGGTGAGGGTGGAGAGAATGCTGGCCTTGACGCCGCTTCCGAGCCCGTCCGCGAGCACGATGACAGTTGAATTTTCGTCCTGTTCAATTATGTCAACGTGATCGCCGCAGAGCTGTTCGCCCTCGTGGTTTATACTCTTCCAGCCTATCTCGGCGCAGAGGTTATTCATTGCTGATCGACTCCTTGAGCTTGGATAGCGCTATCTTTGTTTCTGCCGCCGTCTCGCCAAGCAGCGACGCAATCTCCTGAACGATGCGCATCTGCTTGTCAACGACCTTGTCGGCTATTTCAACCGTCTGACGGCTGATGTTTTCTTTCTGTTCGCGCACAGTCTCCTCCTGCGTAACATCACGCATGATGCATATGAGCAGGCGGTATTCCTTATCGTATATTATAGTCTCCTCAACATACTTGTCGTATTCGGCGAGATACATGCGCTTGTCATGCATATTTCTGCCTGTCTGAAGAACGTTAAGGAAATCCTTGGGATCGAGCACGCGCACAACGCCGTCTCCGAGAATGTCGGAGGGGGAGCGAAGATTCATTATCTTGAGCGCAGCCTTGTTTATCTGCTGAACCTCGAGCTTTTCGTTGAGCAGGATAAGTCCGTTCGGAGTGTTGCGGACGATGTTGTCCGAGAAGCTCTCCGCCTTGTCTTTAAGATAGGGCAGGCACATCGATATCTCCGCCTTGCCATGATATATGGCGATAGCTTTTTCGCGGCATGTGTTGTATCCGCAGGAACCGCAGTTGAGCTCATCCGAGGGCTTAGTCTTGCCCATGCGGTGAAGAATCTCGGTTATCTCTGCCTCCGACGGGGGCTGGAGTCTGCGCTCGATGACGGTGAAGTTCTTCTGAAGCTCGTAGCTGTCCGGCTGTTCGACTTCAAAAT
>ENA-OQHI01000628-OQHI01000628.1-human-gut-metagenome-genome-assembly--contig:-NODE-628-length-21663-cov-6.345780_pt1 | contig 21663 bp, 18 predicted proteins | sample MGYA00242561_ERZ504713 | MGnify/ENA primary metagenome ERZ504713 (study PRJEB26092, sample SAMD00036217) | human gut metagenome | host: Homo sapiens | study: EMG produced TPA metagenomics assembly of... | reverse complement strand
TGCAACAGGGGCATCAGGTGCAGATAGGTCAGCTTCTGCTCCTTGAGGTAGGGCAGCTTCTTTGCCAGTTCTTTCAGGTTTCCGGCAAAGAGGTCGGTGTACATGGTCATGCCGAACATATTGCCCCGCTTGTACCACTCCGGGTCGGCAGAGCGTGCCTTGTCCAGTGCTTTCAGCTCGGCGCTGCGGGCGTTGTAGGCTTCTGCCATCTCCCGCTCCAGAACCTCCAGCCCTTCCCGGTTGTGGTACAGTTCCATGAACAGCCATTCCAGTTCGTCCTTGTGCTTGGCAAACCGAGACGCAAATTCCTGTTTTGCTGCCATGGTTCAGCCCTCCACTTCTGCAAGGGTGGGCATGGCAGGGATGGCACCATGCCGACTGGTGGTGATGCTGGCCGCCTTGTTGGCAAAGGCAAGAATGCTTTCCAGTTTGTCCACCGTCAGGGTGTCCAGCTCCTCCTTGCAAAGCTTGGAAAGTGCCGCACCAAAGAAGGTATCGCCTGCGCCGTTGGTGTCGCCTACCTTGCAGGGCACGCCCGCCACATGGCCGGTTTTCTCCCCAAAGCGGTAGAATACGCCGTTTGCACCCAAGGTGACGAAAATCAGCCGGATGCCGTTCTGTGCCAGCTGTGCCGTGCCGCTTTCGCAGTCGGTGGTGCCGGTGAGCAGGGGCAGTTCTTCATCGGAAACTTTCAGAATATCCACCAGCGGCAGGGGTGCTTTCATCTGGGCAATGGCTTCCTCTTTGTTCTTCCAGAGGTTTGCACGGTAATTGGGGTCGTAGGTGATGGTAGCACCCAGCTTTTTGGCGCGGGCGGCAGCATCCAGCGTAGCGGTGCGGGAGGGGTCAGCGGTGAGGCTGACCGAGCCAAAGTGGACGATTTTTGCAGCTTTCAGAGCCTCGTCCGAAATGTCCTCTTTGCTCAGCATCACGTCAGCGTTGGCACTGCGGTAGAAGCTGAAATCCCGCTCACCGGTGGCATCTACCGAGACCACCGCCATGGTGGTGGGGTGGTCTGCATCCACAGCCATGCCGGAAACATCCACCTTGTTTTCTGCCAGAACCTCTTTCAGGTAGCGGCCAAAGGCATCCGCACCCACCTTGCCGATAAAGGCGGTCTGTGCGCCCAGCCGGGCGGCTGCCACCGCCAGATTGGCCGGGGCACCACCGGGGTTTGCGGCAAACTGAGGAATGCCGCGCGCATCCTTGCCGGTCTGGGTCAGGTCGATCAAAACTTCACCAATCGTTAAAATGTCCATGATACTTCTCCTTATTCTTGATGTGAAACCCAACGATCACCGCTGGAACAGATAATGAATGTAAGCGGCTGCACGCTCCGGGTGCGGTGCATTCTGCACTACCCCAAGATAGACCTTGCCAGAAAAACCTGCCTGCCTGACAAACGGCGTGTCCGAAATATCCAGCACGGTCCCACCGGCGTTCAGACCCGGCAGTGCATGGAAAGACGCATCCAGTGTCCGCAGATCGAGAAAATAATCATCTGCCAACAGTCGATCCCGTGCATATTCGTCCATCAGAACAACATCTAACCGCTGGGCACTGACTGCACCCAGCAGCTTCATCTCCGAAGCATATACATACTGCTCCTCTGCGCGTTCGCTTTCGCTGAGCAGCAAGCCGGACAGCAGATCGACCTGTTGCTTTTTGGTCAGACCCTGCGCCTCGGCAAAGCCGGTGGTAAGCTGTTCCGTCAGATCAGACCCGGCAGTGATGTTTACCAGACCAAGGTAAAGCACGTCCTCTTTTTTCGTCACATGGCGGTAGGCTGCATACCCGAGGATATAGACGACGATGAGCACGATCGCAATGGGCAGCTTGTAATATGCCCAGATGTGCTCCCACTTTTTGCGCCCATGGAGGGAGCGGAGCGTATCCCAGTCAGTTTTTGTCATGGTCGTATTCCTCGTGTACTGCATCAGGGTCTCCACCGATCAGATAGAGGATCCGAAGCATCAGAAAGGAGCAGAGCATGGCGCAGAAGCCCATGCCCAGCAGGAATGCAGGCGTGAACACAAACACTATGACGTACCCCATGATGCCATAGATCGCCGCCATCAGCAGGGTGCAGAACAGATACCGGACACCCACGAGAAACGCTGTTTTCAGGATGCCGAAGGTGGTGTTTTCAAACCGTGCCAGCAGAGGAAAGGCATACAGCAGAACGATGCCGTACAGAACTGCCGCACCAATAAGCACTGCAGTGAGCAGCGTCCAGAAAATGTTTTCGCTCCACATTCGGCGCAGCACAAAGCCATCCGCAGCCAGGAAACTGCCGACTGCCAGCAGGATAAGCCAGAGTTTTGTGGCAGGCTTAAAATTTTCCCGGAACGCCTTAAAAAACATCCGGGTCAGACCATCGTCCCGATCTTCCGCCATTTTGAGTGTGACGTAGAACAAGGCGGTCGTAGAAGCCCCTATGGTAACGATGGGCAGGCTGCACACGAGCCATAGGATGTTCAGGTAAGCACTGTAAGTCAATTTCGTCAGCACAGCAAACAGCGGCTTGTCCGTATTGCACAGGTCACGCATGGGGGTTCTCCTTTCGCTCAATCTCCTGTGGATTCGCGCAGGATCAGGTTGGTTTCTGTATAGACGGTGCGATAGTTCAGCGATGGTTCTTCGATGCGGGTCATAAGCAGATTGGCGGCGGTGTAGCCCATGATCTGTCCATGGATATGGATCGAAGTCAGACGGGGGGCAAAGTAGGAAGCCTCCTGACTGTCATCGAAGCCGCAGACCCAGATATCATCGGGGACCGAATACCCCAGCTCATCCAATGCCTTGACCAGATCCATGGCAACAAAGTCATTGGCGCAGACAAAGGCATCCGGCATCGTTTTGAACCGACGGATGGTTTCGTACAGGGATACCGGATAGTTCTGCTGTCCCGATGGCATCGCACAGGTGCTCAGGCCCTCTGTCAGACCAAAATGCTCCACTGCATCCCTATAAGCCATATAACGCTCAAAGAAGGACTGACAGTGGTTTTTATCCCCCGCAAAGCTGATGCGTTTTTTGCCGCGCTGGACCATGTGGGTCACCGCATTCTGGATCTCAATGCGGTTTTCCATATAAAGGCGGTCAGCTTTCAGAGGAGGACGCATATTCATCACAGGGCTGTCTACAAACAGCAGCGGAACATCCAGATCGCACAGCATCTGTGCGTAGTCATAGTCGAATACTTCAAAGCAGATGATGCCGGCTGTGCGCTGGATGTTGAGAGAAGATGGAAGTTTTTTCTCTTTCAGCTCTATGGGAGAAATGCGATGAATGGTCATGCCGCTGTGCAGATGGTTGATTTCCGACTGGAAACGATCCAGCATCGTGGAGGAAAAGTGAGAGCTGCTCAGAAACTGGGTCGTCAGCATGGCGATCTCCCGTTTGTCACTCGGCAGAATGGAATGCTCTGCTGTTTTTGCAGCGTCTTCCTGAAACAGCGGCAGATAGGCAAACTGCTTATAGCCCATTTCGGCGGCTTTGCGCAGGATCTTCTCCCGTGTGGCATCTGCCAGCACACCGGTGTTGTTGATGGCCTTTGAAACTGTGTTGCGGGAAAGCTGCAGTTCGTTTGCAATATCCTGAATGGTGACCTTGGTTGCCATAAGTCATCCTCTTTCTTTATAATATAGGGGCGGATGTTCCTTCTTTTATCGATAAAGTCTGGTGACGGATCTTGTTCTTTATGACTCCAGTATAGTGCAAATGCACAAATTAGTCAAACGTAAAAATGCAAATCATCATTTTGCATATTTGCGCACGTTCGAATTTGTGCATCTGTACAAATCCACAGTATTTCTTGATATATACTATGAATTATCGTTGACATTCGCTTGCTTGCGTGGTATAAATGAATTACAGAGTTTTACATTTGCACAATCGAAGCAAAAAACGTAAAATTCAAAGGTGCAAATGTAAAACGCAAATCAAACGGCAAACAAATCAAAAAGGAGGAGAATGATTCATGAAAGCAAAGACAGCCTCGTCGGAAACGGCTGTGCTGGCAGCAGAACGCAAGCTGCACAACACATGGGTCTACATCAAACGGCATTGGCAGCTTTACCTGTTGTTCCTGCTGCCTGCCGTGGTGCTGACGCTGGTGTTCAAGTACGCTCCCATGGGCGGTGTGCTGATTGCGTTCCAGAAGTACAATCCCTTCAAAGGTATCTGGGGCAGCGAGTGGGTAGGCTTCAAAAACTTTACCCGCTTCATGTCCTCGCCGGACTTCCAGCGCTATCTGATCAACACCCTGAAGCTGAGCGTCTACGGCCTGCTGTGGGGCTTCCCGATCCCCATCCTGCTGGCATTCCTGCTCAACCGTATCGAGAGCAAGAAGATCAAGCAGAAGGTGCAGCTGGTGCTGTATATGCCCAACTTCATCTCGGTCATCGTGCTGTGCGGCATCGTCCGGGTGCTGCTGAGTGTCACCGGTCCGGTGAACGGCCTGCTTCACACCAGCATCAATTTCATGACGCTGCCGGAAGCATTCCGCCCTATCTACATCATCAGCGGCATCTGGCAGGGTGCCGGCTGGGCATCCATCATGTACACTGCATCCCTTTCTAACGCCAGCAAAGATCTGAAGGAAGCTGCGATGATCGACGGCGCAAACCTGATCCAGCAGATCATGACGGTGGAGTGGCCCGCCATTAAGGATATGGTCGTGATTCAGTTTATCCTGCAGGCAGGCAACATCATGAGCATCGGTTTTGAAAAAGCCTATGCCCTGCAAACCGACCTGAACCTGAACACTGCCGAGATCATTGCAACGTACGTTTATAAAAAGGGCCTGTTGGACGGCGATTACAGCTTTTCCACGGCAGTCGGTCTGTTCAACACCGTTGTCAACGTCATCCTGCTGATCGCAGTGAACAAGATCGTTGCCAAAATGAACGATGGCAAGGGCTTGTAAGGAGGGGTTTACCATGGCAAAACAGAAAAAATCAAAAATGGCCCTCTACACCAGACAAGATAAGATCATCCTGTATTGCGGCTACGCACTTCTGGGCTTGTTCCTGCTGGCAATCATCGTTCCGATGATCTACATCGTCATCGCGTCCTTTATGGACCCGGTCACTTTGCAAAACAAGGGCATCTCCTTTGATTTCAGCAAGTGGAGCCTGGATGCTTACCAGCGTGTCGTTTCGGACAAACAGATCTGGGTCGGCTTCAGGAACGCAGTACTTTACTCGATCATCTTCACCATCATCTCGGTCGCTGTGACGATGCTTGCCGCTTATCCCATGTCACTGCCGGACTTCAAAGGCAAAAAGATCTTCAACACCTTGTTTGTGATCACGATGTTTTTCAGCGGCGGTCTGATCCCCACCTACCTGCTCATCAACAATCTGGGTCTGCTGGATTCCATGTGGGCGGTCATTCTGCCGGGAGCATTCAGCGTGTGGAACATGATCATTGCCCGTACCTATTATCAAGGCATCCCGCGTGAGCTGCGTGAAGCTGCGGATGTGGATGGAGCCAGCGAGATGCTTTACTTCTTCAAGATCTTGCTGCCCGTCTGTATGCCGGTGGTGGCAGTTCTGGCCCTGTGGCAGTTCGTGGCAATGTGGAACAGCTACTTTGATGCCATGATCTACCTGAACAGCGCATCGAAGCAGCCGCTGCAGCTGGTGCTGCGTTCCATCCTGATCCAGAGCCAGCCGGAATCCGGCATGATCGCAGATATCCAGAGCACTGCCGAACGTGCGAAGATGGCAGAGCTGCTCAAATATGCAACCATTATTATTTCCAGTCTGCCGCTGCTGGTGATGTATCCCTTCTTCCAGAAGTATTTTGATGCCGGCATCATGGCTGGTTCCATTAAAGGCTGAGGATATTCCAGAATTTTATGAGCCGGTACGCTCATCTGTTACACGAAGAAAGAACCACAAAAAAGGAGAAAATACCATGAAAAAGCTGATCTCTCGCCGCAACTTCCTCAAGGTCTGCGCTCTGGCGGGCTCTGCCGCTGCTCTGTCTGCCTGTGGCGGCGGCAAATCCACCGGCGGCAGCAATTCTGCTGCCGCAGCTGTGGACGTGACCGGTGCCGTTACATTTCCGCTGTCCGAAAAGGTCACCTTTACCGGTATGACCAGCTTCCCTGTGGGCAGCGAATCCGAGCCGAACAACCGCACCATCTTCAAGCGTCTGGAAGAGCAGACCAATGTGCACATCGACTGGACCGCCATCCAGTCCGACCAGTGGAGCGATAAGATCACCCTGAATATGTCCAACCCCAACACCCTGACGGATTTTGTTTTTACTGCTGATTTTACCGACAGCAATCTGCTGCGCTACGCAGATCAGGGTGTCATCCTCAATCTGGAAGACTACATTGACAACAATATGCCCAATCTCCAGAAGGTCTTTGAGCAGTACCCGGAGTACCGCACTATGTGCACCGACAGCGATGGCCACATCTGGGCACTGCCCTGGATCGAGCAGCTCGGCGCAGAAAAGACCGCCATCCAGACCATTGGCAACATGAGCTTCATCAATACCAAGTGGCTGAACTTCCTCGGTCTGTCGATGCCCACCACAGTGGACGAGTTTGAGCAGGTGCTGATGGCATTCCGTGATAACGCCGCTTCTATCAAGGCAGAGTATGGCATTGACGGCGACATCATCCCCATGTCCTGCATCGTCAACAACGGCGATCAGGACCCCAGCATCCTCATCAATGGCTTTGGCGAAGGCTATGGCGATGCAGACAAAGACCGCCATATCGCCGTTACCAATGACCGGAAAGTCATCTGTGCCGCCACCCAGCAGGGCTACCGTGATGGTCTGGACTGGCTGCACAAGCTGTATGCCGAGAAGCTCATTGACCCGGAGTGCTTCACGCAGGAGTGGTCCACCTATGTTTCCAAGGGCAAGGCTGGCCGCTATGGTGTCTGCTTCAGCTGGGATGTTGCCAACATTGACAACCTGACCGACTGGGAGCCGCTGCCTGCCCTGACCGCCGATACCCGGAATATCACTCCGCAGAACGGCTCTTTTACCAGCGGCTTTGCCCGCGGCAAGTGCGTTGTTACCGCAAAGGCGGCTAATCCTGCACTGGTTTGTGCATGGCTGGATCAGATGTACGCGCCCCTCCAGTCTCCTCAGAACAACTGGGGTACTTACGGCGATACGGAAGGCTTTAACATTTTTGAAATGTCCACCAACGATAAGGGCGAGCCCATGCTGAAGCACGCTCCTCTGGGCGATGCTTCTCCCGTGGAAGTCCGTGAGGCGCAGTGTGTCGGCGGGCCTCTGGCGGTTCTGGATGATTACTATGGTGTATACGTTACCTGCCCGGACGATGCACAGTATCGTCTGGACTGGATCAAGGAGATCTACACCCCGGATATGAACAACGATTATGTCTATCCCAATGTCTTTATGAGCAGCGAGGACACCGAGCAGGTCTCTAACCTGCAGGCAGATCTGCAGACCTACATGAATACGCAGAAGGCGAACTGGATCATGAACGGCACTACGGATGCAGAGTGGAACGAATATCTGAGCAAGCTGGAAGCCTACGGCCTGTCCGACTATCTGGGCATTATGCAGAAATATCTGGATGCTTACTACGCATAAGAATTCTTTCCTTTGGAGGATTCCATGAACGGTTTGACTTTACAAAAAGCCCGTGCCTACGAGGCCGAGCACGGCGCAGCCATTTCCCCGGCGGAACGCCCTGCCTACCACATGACCCCCTATGTGGGCTGGCTCAATGACCCCAACGGTTTCTCCTACTATAAGGGGCAGTATCATCAGTTCTATCAGTATAATCCCTACGATGTGCGGTGGGCGCCCATGCACTGGGGTCACGCCGTCAGCACCGACCTGCTGCACTGGGAGTATCTGCCCTGTGCACTTGCCCCGGATTCCCCGGTAGACAATGGCCCCGGCTGCTTTTCCGGCTCTGCCACCGAGATGGATGACGGCAAGCAGCTGCTGATGTACACCAGTGTGGTGGCAGAAAAGCAGCCCAATGGGGAGATGCGGGACATCCAGACCCAGAGCATCGCCATCGGTGACGGTCTCAACTACGAAAAGCCTGCCTGCAACCCGGTGCTGACCCAGAAAGACCTGCCGGAGGGCTTCAGCAGGTTCGACTTCCGGGACCCCAAGATCTGGCGTGAGGCCGACGGCACCTACTCCGCCGTCACCGTCTGCCTGGCCGAGGACGGCAGCGGTGCAGCGGCACTGTTCCAGAGCAAGGACGGTTTCGACTGGCACTTTGTCACGGTGCTGGAACGCTGCAACAATCAGTACGGCAAAATGTGGGAGTGCCCGGACTTCTTCCCGCTGGACGGCAAGCAGGTTCTGATGCTGGGGCCCATGGAGATGCTGCCCAAGGGCGAGTTCCACAACGGTCACAACGTCATTGCCTTCATCGGCAGCTACGACCAAGCCACCCATACCTTCACCAAGGAAAACGTGCAGCTGATGGACGGCGGCATCGACTTCTACGCCACCCAGACCACCCTTGCCCCGGATGGCCGCCGGATCATGACAGCATGGCTGCAGACCTGGTCGGACACCGAGGATAAGCCCCAGGGCTGCAAGTGGTTCGGGCAGACCATCTGCCCCCGGGAGCTGCACATCAAGGATGGTCGCATTCTTCAGACCCCGGTGCGGGAGCTGGATGCCGTCTACGGTAAGCGCACCTTCCACGAAAATGTGACGGTGCAAAGCGAAACAACGCTGGAGGGCATCAAGGGCCGTGTGGCCGATTTGACCGTCACGGTGCAGCCCGGCGAATACCGCTCCTTCACCCTGAAGCTGGCCGCCGATGCAGATCATCACACCAGCCTGACCTACGATCCCTACACCTCGCAGCTTACGCTGGATCGCAGCTATGCCGGTTCCCGTGCCGACATCGTTCACCGCCGCAGCTGCAAGGTGCGCAGCCAGAACGGTGCGCTCAAACTCCGCATCCTGCTGGATAAAAACAGCATCGAAGTTTTCGCCAACGACGGTGAGCAGACCATGACCGCATGGATCTACACCCCCCAGTCTGCCGACGGCATCACCTTTGCTGCCGATGGCAAAGCAATTGTTACGGCGGAACAGTTTGAGCTGAATCTGTAACCTGATATTCCCTTCATTTCTCCTTCATCAACGCAGCCCCGCTTTGGCTTCTTCTTCACCAAAGTGGGGCTGTGTTTTTGTATGGGTTCTATGCGTTCTGCCCCGTTCCGGGGGCTTTTTTGTGTCCGGGAGGCAGCGTTTTCTGAAAACGCAGCCAAACTGCAAAAAAAGTTACAATTTTCTCATCAAAAAAGGCGGTTTCCCATTGACAGCCTTGTTATAATAGGAGTGTAAGATTTTTGAGCCAGCACTCTGCGGCTCTGATTGCTGAACGGCCCTTGCGGGCTTTTGGAAAAAGAAAGAGGCATACAGCATTATGACGAATATCGATATTTTCTCCGGCTTCCTTGGTGCCGGCAAGACGACTCTGATCAAGAAGCTCATCAAGGAATCCTTTGCGGGCCAGAAGGTGGTCCTGATCGAGAACGAGTTCGGTGAGATCGGCATCGACGGCGGCTTCCTGAAGGAGTCCGGCATCCAGATCAACGAGCTGAACGCAGGCTGCATCTGCTGCTCTCTGGTGGGTGATTTCCGTGCCGCTCTGCAGCAGGTAGTGGAGCAGTACCACCCCGACCGCATCGTCATTGAGCCCTCCGGTGTGGGCAAGCTGAGCGATGTCACCCGCGCTGTGGAGGGTGTGGCTGAGCATCTGGATGTGAAGCTGAACAGTTTTGTTACCGTGGCCGATGTCAACAAGGTCAAGATGTATATGAAGAACTTCGGTGAGTTCTATGATGATCAGATCAGCCACGCAAGCTGCATCATCCTGAGCCGCACCCAGACCGCCAGCGAGGAGAAGATCGCCGCTGCGGTTGCCATGCTGCGCGAGAAGAACCCCACCGCTACCATCGTGACCACCGCATGGGATTCCCTGACTGGTGAGCAGATCCTGAAGGCCATGTCCTCCAAGGACGATTTCAAGGCAGAGCTGATCGCCATGGCTGCCAAGGCCAATGAGGAGCACGCCGAGGAGGACGAGGAAGAAGAGCACGAGCATCATCACCACCATTACGATGAGAACGGTGTGTGCAGCTGCGGCCATCACCACCATGATCACGATGACGATGACGACGATGATGAGGACGAGCACGAGCATCACCACGACCACGAAGAGGATGACCACGAGGAGCACTGCTGCCACCACCATCACGACCATGAGGATGACGATGACCATGATGAGCATGAGCATCATCACCACGATGAGGACGGCCACTGCTGCTGCGGCCATCACCACCACCATCACCACGACCACGATGCCGACGAGGTGTTCACCAGCTGGGGTGTCGAGACGGCCAAGAAGTTCAGCAAGGCAGACATCGAGCATGCACTGACCGAGCTGGACGGCGGCAAGTACGGCATGATCCTGCGCTCCAAGGGCATCGTGGACGGCGGTGCCGACGGCTGGCTGGAGTTCGATTACGTCCCCGGCGAGTGGGAAGTGCGTCAGCGCGGTGCCGACGTGGGCGGCAAGCTGGTCGTCATCGGCTCCAAGCTGGACGAAAAGGCCATTGCCGCACTGTTTGGCTGCTGAGCTGCAAGTTGTGTAAGGAGAAAAACCGATTATGGCAAACGAGATCCCGGTTTACCTGTTTGTGGGCTTCCTCGAAAGCGGCAAGACCAAGTTCATTCAGGAGACCTTTGAAGACCCCAATTTCGACTCCGGCGACAAGACCCTGCTGCTGGTCTGCGAAGAGGGCGAGGAAGAATATAACGAGAAGAAGTTCGCCTTCCCCGGCGTGACCCTGAAGGTCCTCGAGGATAAGGCGGAGCTGAACCCCCAGAATCTGGCCAGGCTCGAAAAAGAATCCGGCGCAGGCCGTGTGGTCATTGAGTACAACGGCATGTGGCTGCTGCAGGATCTGGCCAACAACCTGCCCGAGAACTGGATCGTCTACCAGTGCATCGCCACGGCTGACGGCACCACAGCCTTGACCTATGCCCGCGACAACTCCATGCGCTCTCTGCTGCTGGACAAGATCGCCCGCAGTGAGCTGATCGTGTTCAACCGCGCCGAGGCCGTGAACAACGATGCCGCCCGTCAGGAGCTGCACAAGCTGGTGCGTCAGGCCTCCCGCAAGTGCGATATCGCCTATGAGTTCGCCGACGGCAGCGTGGCATACGATGACATCCCTGACCCGCTGCCCTTCGATCTGAACGCCCCGATCGTTGAGATCGGTGAGGATGATTTCGGCATCTGGTATATGGACTGCCAGGACGAGCCCCAGAAGTACGTGGGCAAGACCGTCCGGTTCCTGGCGCAGGTCTGCCAGACCAACCGCGCGGGCAAAAACAGCTTTGTGCCCGGCCGTTTTGCAATGACCTGCTGCGTGCAGGATATCCAGTTCGTGGGCTTCCCCTGCAGCTATGATGGCTACAAGGCACTGGAGCAGCGCGCCTGGGTCACTGTGACCGCCAAGGTCAATTACAAGTTCCACAACATCTACCGCGGCAAGGGCCCGGTGCTGACCGCCATCTCGGTGGAGCCCGCCGAAAAGCCGCAGAACGATGTCGTAACATTCTCTTAAATCCTATCTTATACAGGGAGGACTTCACCATGAAAACTCTGTTCCGTGTTCTGGGTGCCGTTGCCGCTGTGGCTGTTACCGGTGCCGCCATCGTCGTGCTGGACAAAGTTCTGAACGACAAGGACCCGCTCCACGTCGAAAACGTGGAGTTCCCCGAGGAAGCTGAAAAGGACCCCGCCGAGGCCGAAAAGACTGCCGAGGCCTACGCCGAGGGCGAGGCCAGGGAGACCGCTCCCGGTGACGCATGGCCCCCTGCCTTTGAAAAGGCTCCTGCCGAGCCCGAGACTGCGCCCGCAGCCCCGGTGGTGGAAGCTGCCCGGGCAGAGGAGCCTGCCGAGGAAAAGCCTGCGGCAGAGGAAACGACCGTGAATCCTGTGGAGGCAGGTCCTGCCGTTGCCCCCAAGGATGAGAACGGCAAGTTCGATGCCACCAAGATCGCGGAAGCCAGCGATTTCACCGGCATCGAAGAGGAATCCGGCTGCAAGAGCTGAGCAAAGCAATAAAAGGACGCTGTGCCGCAGGGCACAGCGTCCTTTTTCTGTCTGGGTCATTTCCGCAGGGCTTTGGCGGCTTCGGTGCCTGCCACGGCACCCTCGTACACGGCCTTGGCGACCTGCAGCAGCCCGCCGGTGCAGTCTCCGGCGGCATACAGGCCGGGCAGGGAGGTCTGCATGTGGTCATCCACCACGATCCGGCTGCCGTTCACCTCGGCCCCCAGTTTGCGGGCCAGGGCAGTGCTGCCTGCCACGCCCAGCGCCACGAACACGCCGGAGACTTCCAGCGTCCCGCCGTCTTTCAGCTGCACGCCGGTGACCCGCTCTTCACCGAGGATGGCTTCCACGGCTTCCGTCCGCACGGCCACCTCCGGCGGGAACTGTGCCGTCAGCGGGGCCCCGTTCGTGAGCAGGGTGACGCTGTGGGCCACGGGCAGCAGGGCCTGCACCTCATGCAGGGCGTACTCTCCACTGCCCAGCACGGCCACATCCCTGCCGCGGTAGAAAAAGGCATCGCAGGTGGCACAGTAGCTCACGCCGTGGCCCTCCAGCCCGGCAAGGCCCGGAATGCGGGGCGCTGCCCGGGAAGCCCCCGTGGCCAGAATGACGGCATCGGCAGGGGAATCCCCGGCCAGCGTCTCCACGGTCAGCTTGTCGGTGTAGGTCAGGCCCACGGCCTCGGTGGTGACGAACTCCACCCCCACGGCCTTGGCACCCTCGATGCTCCGGCGTTCCAGCTCGGCACCGGTGATGGGTTCGGCAAAGCCGTAGTAGTTCTGGATGAGCTCGGCCCGGTCCAGTGCGCCGGGGCCCTTGGTCAGAACGGTGGTCTGCACCCCGGCGCGCGCGGCATACAATGCCGCCGAGACACCTGCGGGGCCGGAACCGATGATCACAATGTTAGACATGGCAGTTTCTCCTTATGGTAGGTTTGCTTTTGTCCAACCTCTCAGTCTCGCATCCGCTCGACAGCGTACGGGTTGCGGCTCCCAGCGTCCACTTCGTGCAAGGTTTTGCACTTGCGTCCTGCTGGCCGCTGCCCCAACAACTCCTCCCTGTTTCCGCCACTGGCGGCGGTCGTCGTCGTTGCCCTAGTAGGGGAGCCATTGGCATTGCGTAGCAATGACGGAGAGGTTGAGGACTGTTTGATCTTATGATATCTATTATACCGCAATTCCCCGCACTTTTCATCTCCGATGAACTGTGCTATACTGAAAATATCGCAAAAATCGACACCATGGAGGGGAAACCTATGTCCAAGCAGCGCCTGCTTTTTATCACCACCGGCGGCACCATTGCCAGCGTGCGCACCGCACAGGGGCTCAAGCCTGTTCTGACCAGCGAGGAGCTGCTGGCCCATCTGCCGGAATTGCAGCAGCTCTGCTGCCCGGAAACGCTCAATCTGTGCAGCATCGACAGCACCGACCTTGGCCCGGAGCACTGGCTGATGATGGCCAAGGCCGTGCAGGAAAATTATGCGCTTTACGATGGCTTCATCATCTGCCACGGCACCGATACACTGGCCTACTCGGCGGCGGCGCTGTCCTACCTCATTCAGAATGCGGACAAGCCCATCATCCTCACGGGTGCCCAGCAGCCCATTTCCAATGAGATCACCGATGCCAAGAAGAACCTGCGGGACAGCGTGATCTGTGCCCTTGATCCGGGCAGCCGGGGTGTGATGGTGGTGTTTGGGGGGCACGTCATTGCGGGCACCCGCGCCAAAAAGAACAAGACCATCAGCTACGATGCCTTTGCGTCGGTCAACTTCCCGGCGCTGGCGCTGGTGCAGGGCGACCGGCTGGTACGGTATGTGGCTTCGCCCTGGCCCACCGGCCCGGTGGAGTTTGGCCGGGCGCTGAATCCAAAAGTGTTCCTGCTCAAGCTGACCCCCGGCCTTGGGCCGGAGCTTATCCCGGCTATCTTTCAACAATATGACTGCGTCATTGTGGAAAGCTTTGGCGTGGGCGGCATTCCCCAGCGGCTCATGGATGCCTTTGCCGAGGAGCTGGGCGATTACGACCAGACCCACAAGATCCTGATCCTGACCACGCAGGTCACTTATGAGGGCAGCGATGTGGGCATTTACGAGGTGGGCAAGCGGGTCAAGAACCGCTTCCGCTTCCTGGAGGCCCACGATATGACCATTGAGGCCGTTGTCACCAAGGTCATGTGGCTGCTGGCCCAGAACTGCGAGAACTTTGACCAGCTCCAGCAGCGGTTCTACCGGCAGATCAATTTTGATACATTCTATCATTGAAACAAACGGGAGATGCCCCACCGGCACCTCCCGTTTCTGTTTGAAAACTTTTTGTCCGTCACTCGTGGACTTTTGGCGAATCAGGACAAAGTTTTGCCAAAAGACTTGCACTTTGATGCTTTACTGTGGTAAAATCGAAGTGTACTTTCATTTGGAAAGACAAGGGGGAAAAGTATATGACCAACATCTGCATCATCGCCACCATCATCATCTATCTGGTGGCAATGCTGTTGGTTGGGTTTGCATACAGCAAGTCCAACAACGACAGCACCGATTTCTACCTTGGCGGTCGCAAGATGGGCCCGCTGGTCACGGCCATGAGTGCCGAAGCCAGCGATATGTCCAGCTGGCTGCTGATGGGAATGCCGGGCCTTGCCTACCTCACCGGCATCGCCTCGCCCGGCTGGACCGCCATCGGTCTGGCGCTGGGCACCTGGCTGAACTGGCTCATCGTGGCCCGGCGGCTGCGGCGGTATTCGGCCAATCTGGAAGCCATCACCGTGCCGCAGTTCCTGTCCCTGCGCTTCCACGACCAGCGCAATCTGCTCAACGCACTGGGCGCGGTAATTATCATCGTGTTCTTTGTGCCCTACACGGCTTCGGGCTTTGCCGCCTGCGGTAAGCTGTTCCACAGCCTGTTCGGTGTGGATTACATGGCGGCCATGGTGGTCTCGGCCTGCGTCATCGTGGGCTATACCATCACGGGCGGCTTCCGCGCTGTTACCACCACCGATCTCATCCAGTCCATCGTGATGAGTCTGGCCCTTGTGGCTGTGCTGGTATACGGCATTGGCGCGGCAGGCGGCTGGGATGCCGTTGTGGCCAACGCTCAGAGCCTGCCCGGCTACCTGACCATGATGGCCAGCCACAACGCCGCCGAGGGCACGGCCACCTCGTACAGCCTGCTGGACATCGTCTCCACCATGGCGTGGGGTCTGGGCTACTTCGGAATGCCCCACATCCTGCTCCGCTTCATGGCCATTGAGGATGAAAAGAAGCTGGTGCTCAGCCGCCGCATTGCCAGCGTGTGGGTCATCATTGCCATGACCGCCTCCATCATCATCGGCATGGTGGGCCTTGGCATGACCAAGGCAGGCGCGCTGGAGTACCTGAGCGGCTCCTCCAGCGAGACGGTCATCGTCCGCATTGCAAACCTCATTGCACAGCACGGCATTCTGGCAGCCGTTCTGGCGGGCCTGATCCTGGCGGGCATCCTTGCCGCCACCATGTCCACCGCCGACAGCCAGATGCTTGCTGCCGCGTCCAGCGTCTCCCAGAATATCCTGCAGGAGTTCGGCCACATGAAGCTGACCGAACGCCAGAGCCTGTTTGCTGCCCGCCTGACCATCATCTGCGTCAGTGTGGTGGGCGTGGTGCTGGCCCGTGACCCCAATTCCAGCGTGTTCGGCATCGTCAGCTTTGCATGGGCCGGTTTCGGCGGCGCATTCGGTGCGGTCATGCTCTGTGCGCTCTTCTGGAAGCGCTGCAACTGGCAGGGCGCGCTGGCCGGGATGCTCGCCGGCGGCCTGATGGTCTTTGTCTGGAAGTACCTCGTCAGCCCTCTGGGCGGCGTGTTCGGCATCTATGAGCTGCTGCCTGCCTTCCTGACCTCCCTGCTTGTCTGCGTGGTGGTCAGCCTTGTTACTCCGGCTCCTTCGGTGGAGATCGAAGCCGAGTTTGAGGCGGCGAAATAAGAAACAATATAAAGCAAGGGCCCTTGCACAGATCCTCGTGCAAGGGCCCTTGCTTTATGCTCGGCGCACAACGCCGTTCTCAACAAAGAAAAGATTCGGCTAAGAAAAAATATTTTGTATACAAAAAAGAAAAAGATTGCTTGTGCAGAATTACGAAAACACTGCATGAATTAAAGGATACAACAAGAAATACTTTTGAATCGTAAATTCTTCAGGCGGAATCGTAAAAAAATTCTAACATTTTGGAAAGAGATGCCGTATCATGGATTTATAAATGAGCATACGGCTTGCGGGCCGTGTGCCAAAATTGTCCGGAAAGTTCAGGAAGGAGTATTTTCATGGGAAAATCAACAGTGGATGCGTCTGCAGGGTTTGGATTGCGTGATAAACTTGCATACGCAGCGGGTGACTTTGGCTGCAATATGAGTTTTGCGCTCAAAGGTTACCTGACGATTTATTGGACGCAGTTTATGGGAATCGACAACTACCTGATGGCATCCCTTCTGCTGATCGTGCAGATCTGGGACGCAATCAACGATCCTATTATCGGAGCAATGGTAGATGCGGATACGCACAAATACCGCCGGAACAAGTTCCTTGCCTATATCTGGTTCGGTGCGATCGGACTGACCGTGGCCGGTGCACTTTGCTATCTGCCGTTCCCGCAGGCTCCCGGTATGGTCAAGAACATTCTGTTTGTGGCAGGCTATATGATCTGGGATGCTTTCTACACCGTTGCGAATGTGCCGTATGGCTCGATGCTGTCTCTGATCTCGGATGACCCGATCCAGCGTGCACAGCTGTCTACCTTCCGCTCCATTGGTTCTATGGGCGGTGCGCTTCTGACCGGTATGCTGATCCCGGTGATCATTTATGATAACCAGAACAACCTGCGTGGTGAGCAGATGTTTGTCATTGCTCTGATCATGGGTTTGATCGGTCTGGTCTGCTTCCGCTTTATGGTCACGAACACAAAGGTGCGTGTGGACACCACGATCACTCTGAAAGAGGATGCACCAAAGTTCAACATCATGAAGGCGTTCAACAACTTTATCCATAATCGCCCGGCTGTGGGCGCAACGCTGGCACCTATCGCAACGTTTATTGGTATGTATGGTGCCTCTACTGCAGGTCAGATCCTGTTCCAGGCTTATTTCAAGAATGCAAAGATCTCCGGCATTGTGGGTATGATCTCCTACTTTGGCGTTTTCATCTTCAGTCCTTTTGTGAGCCGTATCGTCAAGCGCTTTGGCAAGAAAGAAGCCGTGACCTTTGGTTCAGTCGTCTGTGCGCTGGCGTACGTCCTGATGCTGGTTCTGCCCATCACACCGGACGGCCGGGGCCTCGGCCTTTATGTCCTGTGTCAGGTCATTGCAATGCTGGGTGGCGGCATCGGAAGCTGCCTGAGCTGGTCTCTGATGGCAGATGCGATCGATTACAACGAGTGGAAATTTGGTGTGCGAGAAGAAGGCACTACCTATGCACTGCACTCCTTCTTCCGTAAGCTTGCACAGGGCATCGGACCTTCTCTGGGCCTTGTTCTGGCAACCAAACTGGGCTATGATGCATCTCTGAAGGCTGCACAGACGATCGAAGTGGCAACCCGGATGCGCTATCTGGTGCCGGTCATGTATCTGGGAAGCTATATCGTGATGATCATTGCGTACGGCGTGGTGTTCAATCTGGACAAAAAGACGCTGGCGCAGATGGAAAGCGATCTGAAAGAACGCCGTGCAAAGAACGAAAAGTAAAGGATCTTAAAATCAGAGGAATATAAGAACGGAAACCTTCTGATAAGATGATAGAAAGCCCTCCTTTCGCCTGAGTGCGACAGGAGGGCTTTCTTTTTTTCAGTTGATCAGAATCGCCATCATCTCAGCGCAGGGGACCACGAAGCCGAACCCGAAGAAGAACAGCAGGTCGAGCACAAACTTCCAGAGCCGGACAGTAGGGGAGCAGAAGTTCATGGAGCGGGTGACGGAGGCACCTATCTCACCCCAGTGTCGGTAGTAGCCGGTCTGCTCAAAGTTGTTCCAGAGCTCCAGCGAGAGAAATTCTATCCCGACGAACAATGGGAAAAACACCCAGGAGGGAAGCCAGCCGTCTGCCTGCAGGTTCCCATTGCTCAGGGTACGCCAGTGGACGGCCATCCGGCCCGGGCAGGCGAGGATGCCCCAGATGGCCAGTGCGGCACTGAGCCAAAACAAAACTGCCCGTACCGAGCGCCAGTCAATGGATTGTTGACGGCGCAGCAGAGTAAAGAAATCTTCCAGCGGGACTTCCGGTGCAATATCTGCTTCCTGCGGGTCGCGGCAGTGCATCAGGTCGGCAAGGGTCAGCCCCAGCGCGTCGGCCAGTGGTTCCAGCGTGTTGATGTCCGGCAGGCCGACCCCGCGTTCCCATCGGCTGACAGCCTTATCTGTTACATGCAGCTGCTGGGCCAGCTCTGCCTGTGTTAATCCTTGTGACTTGCGCATCCGGGCGAGAAATGCCCCGAACGTTTTCGCATCCATTGTGCTCACATCCTTTGGAAAAAGGATAGCATACCACGCACCAAAAGGCAATCGACGCTTCGTTTACAGACGCTGAAACGCAAAAACTCCCCACCCTGTGCTCGGTCAATGAGCACAGGGTGGGGAGCTTCTTTATATGGAGTTCAGAAGAAAAATGCTGGGATCAGAGCTTACAGCTGGGGGCCGGCAGAGACCAGAGCCTTGCCGTGCTCGTTACCCTCGTACTTCTTGAAGTTCTTGATGAAGCGGCCAGCCAGATCCTTGGCCTTCTCCTCCCACTGGGAAGCGTCGGCGTAGGTATCGCGGGGATCCAGGATGCCGGTGTCAACACCGTTCAGGACGGTGGGAACCTCGAAGTCGAAGTAGGGGATCTTCTTGGTGGGCACGTTGTTGATATCGCCGTTCAGGATAGCGTCGATGATGCCACGGGTGTCCTTGATGGAGATGCGCTTGCCGGTGCCGTTCCAGCCGGTGTTGACCAGGTAAGCCTTAGCGCCGCTCATCTTCATCTTCTTGACCAGCTCCTCAGCATACTTGGTGGGGTGCAGCTCCAGGAAAGCCTGGCCGAAGCATGCGGAGAAGGTGGGGGTGGGCTCGGTGATGCCGCGCTCGGTGCCTGCCAGCTTTGCAGTGAAGCCGGACAGGAAGTAGTACTGGGTCTGCTCGGGGCTCAGGATGGAGACCGGGGGCAGAACGCCGAATGCGTCAGCAGACAGGAAGATGACATTCTTTGCAGCAGGTGCAGAAGAGATGGGGCGGACGATGTTCTGGATGTGGTTGATGGGGTAGGACACACGGGTGTTCTCGGTGACAGACTTGTCAGCGAAGTCGATGTGGCCCTCGGCATCCAGAGTGACGTTCTCCAGCAGAGCGTTGCGCTTGATGGCGTTGTAGATATCGGGCTCGGACTCCTTATCCAGGTTGATGACCTTAGCGTAGCAGCCGCCCTCGAAGTTGAACACGCCGTTGTCGTCCCAGCCGTGCTCGTCATCGCCGATCAGCAGACGCTTGGGATCGGTGGACAGGGTGGTCTTGCCGGTGCCGGACAGACCGAAGAAGATGGCGGTGTTCTCGCCGTTCAGGTCGGTGTTGGCGGAGCAGTGCATGGAAGCAATGCCCTTCAGCGGCAGGAAGTAGTTCATCATGGAGAACATGCCCTTCTTCATCTCGCCGCCGTACCAGGTGTTGACGATGACCTGCTCCTTGCTGGTGATGTTGAACAGCACAGCAGTCTCGGAGTTCAGGCCCAGCTCCTTGTAGTTCTCGACCTTAGCCTTGGAAGCGTTGTAAACAACGAAATCAGGCTCGAAGTTCTCCAGCTCCTCAGCGGTGGGACGGATGAACATATTGGTAACGAAGTGTGCCTGCCAGGCCACTTCCACGATGAAACGCACTGCCATGCGGGTATCCTTGTTGGCGCCGCAGAAAGCATCCACGACGTACAGGCGCTTGTTGGACAGCTCCTTCTGAGCGATCTCCTTGACAGCCTTCCAAGCCTCCTGGGAAGCGGGGTGGTTGTCGTTCTTGTACTCATCGCTGGTCCACCACACGGTGTCCTTGGAGTTCTCGTCCATCACGATGAACTTGTCCTTGGGAGAACGGCCGGTGTAGATGCCGGTCATCACGTTCACAGCACCCAGCTCGCTGACCTGACCCTTCTCGTAACCTTCCAGCTCGGGATTGGTCTCCTCGGCGAACAGCTGCTCGTAGGAGGGGTTGTGCACGACTTCAGTCGTGCCGGTGATGCCATACTTGGTAAGATCCAACTTTGCCATATTTGCGTACCTCTACTTTCGTTTGATCCTTACATAACTCTGTGTAGGAGATGCAGCGCCTTTTATGGTACGGACACCGCATAAGGGGGAGACAGCACAGAACGATGCAATGCAAATTCTCCTGTCTATCATTATACACAAAAGCTTTTCAAAAGCAATAAATGGAAGGTTCTGTTTGCAAAAAAGAAACAAATTTCATAAACAAGCTTTCCCACATTAAGTAAATTCCCGAAGCCCTGCAGGGACGCAGACTGTGAAAAATAAGGCGGGACGGGAGAAAACCGACATTTTGATAAAAGTTTGACAAGCAGGGATACATTAAAAACAGGACGCTTTGCGCATTTTTATCCTCGATTTGCTGCTGCCTTTGTCTTATTGTGTAATTTTTGCGTTGGCTCAAACGTTTTTCTGGCGAAAGGACTTTCGTTGTGCTATACTTATTTTAAACAGAAGCACTTTTCCGCCCGCCGCGGCGGTCCACACATAAAGGAACTGCCATGAAAACCATCTACATTCTGCTCACCCGCTCCGGCACGTTGCTGTCCAAACTGGTCTATGCCGCCACCGGTGCCAGCTATACCCACGCCTCCATGGCGTTTGATGCAGAGCTGAGTTGCCTGTACAGCTCCACCCGCAAAAACGGCTACACCATGTTCCCCGCAGGCCCCAGCAAGGAATATCTGAACAAGGGCGTTTTCCGTCTGCGGGACAACGCCCCCTGTGCGCTGTACGCGCTGGAGGTGTCCGATGAGGCCTATTCCCACGCACTGTGCCGCGCCGAGGAGTTCATGCGCCACAGCGAGGAGTACAGCTTTAATATTCTGGGGCTGATCCTGTGCGCACTGCATATCCGCTGGCAGCGCCGCCGGCATTATTTCTGCTCCCAGTTTGTCAGTGAGGTGCTGGAGCAAAGCGGCGCTTTGGCGCTGCCCAAGGACAGCACCCTGATGCACCCCAACGACTACCCCCTGCTACCCCAGCTGAAGTGCCTGTACAAGGGACGCTTAGCCGACCTGCCCCAGCGCAAGGCCATGGAGCTGGGCGAGACGCCCTCGATGGTCAGCATCTATACCGGCCTGCTGGTGGAGCTGCTGCAGCGCCGGGCGCAAAGGTTTTTTGAGTAATTTTGTTGTATAAAACTGAAATTTCCGCTTTTTTAGGTGTCGCTCTTGCTTTTTGCAGCCAATTGTGGTAATATTATTCGGCGGTATTGTTTTGCCGCAGAATATGCGCTCGTAGCTCAGCCGGTAGAGCATCTGACTTTTAATCAGAGGGCCAGGGATTCGAGTTCCCTCGAGCGCAC